>ERZ1031329.65-NODE-65-length-39472-cov-16.194840_pt1 | contig 39472 bp, 37 predicted proteins | sample MGYA00518053_ERZ1031329 | MGnify/ENA primary metagenome ERZ1031329 (study PRJEB33718, sample SAMN03159840) | human skin metagenome | collected 2014-02-25 | study: EMG produced TPA metagenomics assembly of the PRJNA266117 data set (Human skin bacterial metagenome... | reverse complement strand
ATCAGCCTCGGTCTCGTGGGCTCGGAGATGTGTATAAGAGACAGGTATGGGGGCCGGCTCCGGGCGCGGGGCGCGGGCGTGGGGGAGTAGCGGGTTGATGACGGTGCCGGAGCCAACCTCGGCCGTAAGGTATCCCTCGGCCGTGAGTTGCTCGTAGGCGGTGACTACGCTGCCTCGGGAAACGCCGAGCTGGGTGGCTAAGGCACGGGTAGAGGGAACGCGCTCGCCGGGCAGGAGGACCCCGTCGGCAACCTGGGCGCGGAGGGCTGCGGCGATTTGCACGGGTAGCGGCCGTGTGTCGGAGGGATCGAGGTGGAGAGGCATTCCCCCATCATAAGTGGTCTAATCCAACACACTGAAAATGGCTCTTGTCTTGTACCAATTGTGTGGGCCACTATGTGACCTATGACTGAACAGGTAAATGAACAAGGGCGCGCCACTACGCGCGTGAAGCGAGGACTAGCCGATATGTTGAAAGGCGGCGTCATCATGGACGTCGTCACGCCGGAGCAGGCGCGCATTGCGGAGGATGCGGGCGCATCGGCAGTTATGGCGCTCGAGCGCGTGCCGGCCGATATCCGTGCGCAGGGCGGCGTGGCCCGCATGTCTGACCCAGAGCTAATTGAGGGCATCGTCGAAGCGGTGGACATCCCGGTCATGGCCAAAGCCCGGATCGGCCACTTTGTGGAGGCGCAGATCCTGGGCGAGCTGGGCGTGGATTTCATCGATGAGTCCGAGGTGCTCAGCCCGGCTGATTACGTCAACCACATCAATAAGTGGGACTTCGACGTGCCGTTCGTATGCGGCGCGACCAACCTGGGGGAGGCGCTGCGCCGCATCACCGAGGGCGCGGCCATGATTCGCTCCAAGGGCGAGGCCGGCACGGGCGATGTCTCGGAGGCCGTGAAGCACCTGCGCACGATTAAGGCCGAGATTGCCCGCCTGCGCCACCTGGATCGCGATGAGCTCTACGTCGCGGCCAAGGAGCTGCAGGCGCCGTACGACCTGGTCGCAGAGGTTGCGGAGACCGGCAAGCTCCCGGTTGTGCTTTTTGTCGCCGGTGGCGTGGCCACGCCTGCCGACGCCGCCCTTGTCCGCCAGATGGGCGCCGAAGGCGTCTTCGTCGGCTCCGGCATCTTCAAGTCCGGCGAGCCCGCCAAGCGTGCGGAGGCCATCGTCAAGGCGGCGACCCTCTACGACCAGCCGGCCGAACTAGCCAAGCTTTCCCGCGGCCTAGGCGAGGCCATGGTGGGCATCAATGTCAACGACGTGCCCGCACCGCACCGCTTGGCCGAGCGCGGATGGTAGCCACCGTTGGGGTGCTGGCGCTGCAGGGCGGCGTCGAGGAGCACCTGCGCATTCTCGATGGGCTCGGTGTTGCTACTCGCAGGGTGCGGGTGCCGCGGGACCTGGAAGGACTGGACGGGCTGGTGATTCCGGGCGGCGAGTCGAGTGTCATCGACAAGCTGGCGCGCAGCTTCGATCTGGCCGAGCCGCTTCGCGACGCCGCAGCTGCAGGCCTGCCGGTGCTCGCGACCTGCGCTGGGCTCATTTACTGCGCCCGCCAGATCGATAACCCCGCGCCGGGGCAGCAGACCCTGGGGCTGCTGGATGTGACCGTGCGCCGCAATGCCTTTGGCAACCAGCGCTTTTCCGAGGAACGTACCGTGCCGGTCGCGATGGGGGAGGACACTCTCGATATTGAGGCGAGCTTTATCCGTGCGCCCATCGTTACCCGCGTTGGCGACGGCGTCGAGATCATCGCGACGGTGCCGAGAGAAGGCGGTGACGCGGTGGTTGGCGTGCGCGAAGGACGCGTGACGGCGCTGAGTTTCCACCCAGAAGAAAATGGCGACGGCCGCGTGCACGCCGCCTGGCTCGATAGCTTCTAAACCCGCGCGCACACTAAAGCCGCCCCGCAGCAAAGCAATGAATGCTGCGGGGCGGCTTTCGCCTGGGAAGACTTACTTCTTCAGGCCGTCGATGATCTCGTTGAACTTAGCAACTGGGCGCATGACGGCAGAGGTCTTCTCGTCATTTGGCCAGTAGTAGCCGCCGAGGTCGGCGGGGTTGCCCTGGGCGTCGACAAGCGCCTGGGCGATCTCGACTGCCTGGGAGGACAGTTGGGAAGCTACGTCCTTGAAGGCGGCGGCGAGATCGGCATCGTCGGTCTGGTTAGCCAGCTCTTCGGCCCAGAAGGTGGCTAGGAAGAAGTGGGAACCGCGGTTGTCGATTTCGCCTACCTTGCGGGACGGGGACTTGCCCTCATTGAGCAGGCGCTCGGTGGCCTTGTCCAAGGTGGCGGCCAGGACGCCGGCCTTCTCGTTGCCGTTGGTTTGCTTTTCGTGGCGGAAGGACTCAGCCAGGGCCAGGAACTCGCCGAGGGAATCCCAGCGTAGGTGGTTTTCTTCTTCTACCTGTTGGACGTGCTTCGGGGCGGAGCCGCCGGCACCGGTTTCGAAGAGGCCGCCGCCGGCCATGAGTGGAACCACAGACAGCATTTTGGCGGAGGTGCCCAGCTCGAGGATGGGGAAGAGGTCCGTGTTGTAGTCACGCAGCACGTTGCCGGTTACAGAGATGGTGTCCTCGCCGCGGCGGATGCGCTCGATGGAGGTCTTGGTAGCGGTTACCGGGTCCTCGATGGAGATGTCCAGGCCCTCGGTGTCGTGGTCCTTAAGGTACTTCTCCACCAGGGACTGGATGTTGCGGTCGTGGCCGCGCTCTGGGTCGAGCCAGAAGATGGTCTTCATGCCGGACAGGCGAGCGCGGTTGACGGCGAGCTTGACCCAGTCCTGGATCGGGGCGTCCTTGGTCTGGCAGGCGCGCCAGATATCGCCTTCCTCCACGTCGTGGGAGATGAGGACCTCACCCTTGGAGTTGCGAACCTCAACAGTGCCCGCGGCCGGGATCTTGAAGGTCTTATTGTGGGAGCCGTACTCCTCGGCCTTCTGCGCCATCAGGCCAACGTTCGGCACGGTACCCATGGTGGTCGGGTCGAAGGCACCATTTTCCTTGCAGTCCTCGATAACAGCCTGGTACACGCCAGCGTAGGAGGAATCCGGAATGACGGCGAGGGTGTCCTGCTCCTCGTCGTTCTTATTCCACATGTGGCCGGAGGTACGGATCATGGCGGGCATGGAGGCGTCAATAATGACGTCGGAAGGCACGTGCAGGTTGGTGATGCCCTTGTGGGAGTTGACCATGGCAAGGTCGGGGCCGTCGGAAAGCGCGGCATCGAAAGCGGCCTTGATTTCTTCGCCATTGTCCAGGTTCTTCAGGCCCTCGTAGATAGCGCCCAAGCCGTTCTCGCCGTTGAGGCCGGCAGCCAGCAGCTCCTCGCCATACTTGTCATATACATCAGCAAAGAAAGCGCGGACGACGTGGCCGAAGAGGATGGGGTCAGAGACCTTCATCATGGTGGCCTTCAGGTGGGTGGAAAAGAGCACGCCCTCTTCCTTGGCGCGCTTGACCTGTGCAATGAGGAACTCATCCAGGGCCTTGGCGGACATGAAGGTGCCGTCGATGACCTCGCCCTTGAGAACCGGCAGCTCCGGCAGTAGGGTCTGCTCGCCGTCGGCGGTCTTAAGGACGATGGACAAGGTGTCCTCGTTTTCCAGGATGACGGACTTTTCATTGTGGCGGAAGTCGTTGTCCGCCATGGTGGCAACGTTGGTCTTGGAGTCCTTGGACCACTCACCCATGCGGTGCGGGTGCTTCTTGACAAAGTTCTTCACGGCCTCCGGTGCGCGGCGGTCGGAGTTGCCCTCACGCAGCACCGGGTTAACAGCGGAGCCCTTGACGGAATCGTAGCGGGCAGCGATGTCCTTTTCTTCCTCGGTGGAAGGATTATCCGGGTAATCAGGCAGGTCGTAGCCGGCAGCCTGCAGCTCGGCGATGGCCTTCTTCAGCTGCACCAGGGAAGCGGAAATATTCGGCAGCTTGATGATATTTGCTTCCGGAGTCTTGGCCATCTTGCCCAGCTCTGCCAGGGCGTCTTCGACCTTCTGCTCTTCGGTCAGGCGCTCTGGGAACTGCGCGGCGATGCGGGCGGCCAGCGAAATATCGCGGGTTTCCACGTCAATGCCAGCAGTGGAAGCGAAGGCCTCCACGATGGGCTTGAGGGAGTAGGTCGCCAGCAGCGGCGCCTCATCGGTACGGGTCCACGTAATCTTTGCCATGATTCTCCTAATTAACGTTGGAAAATTGTTCAAGTGCCCAGAGTACCGATTTTGTGGGCGGCATGTGGGCCAGTTTGCTGATAGTGATCCCCCATTTGCGCCCCTTGAAAAGGGTTGCGTGGCCGCTGTCACCCATGCGCGGGAGGGGTGGAGATATTCACGAGCCCCCGCTGCGGGCATGCTGCAGTCGCGCACTGGGTGTACCCTCACACCCCATGAAAATCATCGACGAGCTAAGCCCGCGCAGCGCCCATGAACCCCGCATTCGGCGTCGTCCGTTGCCTTTGCAAACGGAGATTACCGCTGGTCGCCGCGCTATTGTCATGGTGGCGATGGCGCTTGGTGCCTTTGCCATTGGCACTACGGAGTTCGTGTCGATGGGCCTGCTGCCGCTTATCGCGGATGATTTTGGCATTTCGGAAGAAAACGCCTCAACCCTCATCACCATCTACGCGATGGGCGTGGTGGTCGGCGCCCCGCTGATTGCAGCCTTTACCGGCAAGCTCCCACGCCGTCGCTTGATCCTCCTGCTCATCGGATTCCTCGTGGTGGGAAACTTGCTATCGGTGGTGGCGCCGAATTACGCCATCCTCATGGTGGCGCGCTTCATTGCGGGTATGCCGCACGGCGCCTATTTCTCCGTGGCGAACCTTTCGGCCGCATCCATGGCGCCTCCTGGCGGTCGCGGGAAGGCCATGGCTTATGTGGGCATGGGGCTGGCCATCGCCACGGTCATTGGGGTGCCGGCCGCGCAGGCGCTTGGCTCCGCGTTAGGCTGGCAGGCGGCCTACCTTGTGGTTGTGGCGCTGGGCATTATCACCGCCATTGCACTGTTCTTCCTGATGCCGCACATGACGGAGATGAAGCAGACCGATATTCGCACGGAGTTCGGGGCGTTTAAAAACAGCCAGGTGTGGTTCACCGTCATCATGGGCGTGGTGGGCTTTGGCGGCATGTTCTCCGTCTATACCTATATCTCTTGGACCATGACCGAGGTTGCCGGCATGGATCAGAGCCTCATTTGGGTGGTGCTCATGGCCTATGGCATCGGCATGACCATCGGCAATGCCTTCGGCGGCTGGTTGGCGGACCGCAACCTGGAGTTTGGCATCATCTTTGCCTTGGCCTGCCTGATCGTTATTTTGACGGCCTTTTATTTCCTCTCCGGGCACGCCATCCCGGCCACGATTTGCTTTGGCTGCGTGGCATTTATGGGCTCGACTTTGGTGCCTTCTTTGCAGCTGCGGTTGGTGCATGTGGCTGGCGACGCCCAGACTTTGGCCGCCGCGCTCAACCAGTCCGCGTTGAACATTGCGAATGCAGCGGGTGCGACCATTGGCGGCGCCGTTGTGGGTGCCGGCTGGGGCTACTCCGCTCCGGCACTGGCGGGTGCCGGCCTGGCGGCTGCGGGTTGCCTGGTGTGGGCTGCGACGATGTGGGATAAAAAGCGCCTTGCTCGCCATTCATAAACGGACCGATATGCTGGTTGCATGACCCTTACCATCGCGAGCGTTAACGTCAACGGAATCCGCGCTGCGTGTAAGCAGCGCAATGAAAATAATCCCGGCATGAATGCCTGGTTAAAAGAGACTTCGGCCGATATCGTGCTCATGCAAGAGGTGCGCGCTACCCCGCAGCAGGCCGAAAAGGCCTTGGCCCCGGCTCTGGAGGCGGGCTGGCACTTGGCTCTTGCCGACGCCGCCGCAAAGGGCCGCGCCGGCGTGGGTATTTTGTCTCGCACCCCGCTTGCCGACGTCGAAGTGGGCTTCGGCTCCTTTAGCGACGCCGGCCGCTGGATCGCTGCGACCACCCGCGATATTCGCATCGCCTCTCTGTACCTGCCTTCCGGTGATACGGATTCGCCGAAATTGGATGAAAAGTACCGCTTCTTGGACGAGTTCCAAGACATTCTGGCGGATAACGCAGCGCGCACGAACTCCGATGGCAGCCCGGCCGAGATGGTGATAGGCGGCGATTGGAATATCTGCCACCGCGCCCAGGACCTGAAGAATAATAAGGCCAATGAAAAGAAGGCCGGCCACCTACCCGAAGAGCGCGCCTTCATGGACCACGTCTTTGGTGCGTTCCCGGATGATGAGCCGCAGGAAAAGAAGAACCTGGGGCAGTGGCAGGGCGTTGTCGACTACGCCGGCGGCGAGCCGTGGGCCCCGGCCGCGGAGCCACAGTGGTTCGACGTAGCCCGCCGCCTCCATCCGGACGAAGACGGGCCCTATACCTGGTGGACCTACCGCGGCCAGGCCTTTAATAACAACGCCGGGTGGCGCATCGATTATCAGGCGGCCACCCGCCCGATGCTGGAGCGCGCTCAGCGCACCTGGGTGGAAAAGGCCCCCACCGTAGAGCAGCGCTGGTCCGACCATTCCCCACTATTGGTGGAGTACAGCTGATGACGCCTCTATTTAGCGTCCTTTATGTAGTCGGCATTACGGCCGAGTCCATGACTGCCGCATTATCCGCCGGACGCCAAAAGCTCGACCTTTTTGGTGTCACCATGATCGCCTCCATGACGGCGCTAGGCGGCGGCACGGTGCGCGATATGATCCTCGATGATCCTCCATTTACCTGGGTAGAGCACCCGATTTATTTGGTGATCGTTATCGTGGCGGCCGTGGTGACGGTGGGCATGTCCTTCCTTATGCACTACTTCCGGCATCTCTTCCTCATCTTGGATGCCCTAGGGCTCGCGGTCTTTTCGGTGCTGGGCACCCAAATCGCAGTCCACTTGGGCCACGGGTTCATTATCGCCTCGGTGTCTGCGGTGATTTCCGGCGTCTTTGGCGGCGTGCTGCGTGACCTGCTTTCAGATCGCATTCCGCTGGTCTTTTCCGGCGAATTCTACGCCGCTATTTCGGTGCTCGCCGCGGCGTTATTTATGGCGCTGTACCACGGTGGTCTAGCCGAAGAACCGGCTGCGATCATCACCGCCTCCGTGTGCTTTATTGCCCGCTTGGCCGCGATCTACTTCAAGAAGGGTTTGCCCGTCTTCGAATATCGCGATGCCGAACAGCAGATGGACCCGCGCCTGCGGTTGTCCGCGCGCATCGTGCGCGATGGCGCCCGCAAAGCCAAGCGCAAGGCAGGCGCGGCCACGCGATACGCCAGCCCCATCACGCGTCCGTTGACTAGGCCTTTAAGCCGCCCGTTTAAGAACAAGACACGAGCTTTTTCTACTGCGGCAGAGGGGGCGGACTACGACGATATTTCCAGCAACCGCATCGCGCGCCGTCCGAAGCAACAATCGATTACCCGGCCGAGTGGCCGGCACTCGCCAGGGGCGAGGGGAGTAAACGTGGAGCAGCAGTGGAGCTTTAATAAGGGGGACGTCGGCAAGCGCAAGGCGCCCAAACACAAGCAGTAGTGCTACTATGGGTAGGTCAAAAAATTCAGTAATCTGCAACGGAGAAAGTTCATGGCTCGCGCAATTATTTCTTTCGTCCTCGGCGCTGTAATCCTCGGCCTGAGCATCTGGTGGTGGACCGTTGTTGGTCCGTCCTTCGCTTTCCTCGGCCCCATCGTGCTCATGGGCGTAGGTGGCGCGCTGATGGTTTCCGGTTGGGCCATCCTGATGGACGTGGTCAGCCCCACCTCTCGCAAGATTTAAAATCTTTGCGTCGCATTCCCTCTGCCCTGTGGGTGGGGGGAATTTTTCGATCCGGTGGGGGAAGGATGTGGACCGCGCGCTGGAGCTAGGGGGTAGGATAAAGCACCATGACTGCAGACAATTCCACCGTTTCCCGCGTCCTGTCCGGTATCCAGCCCACCGCTGATTCCTATCACCTGGGTAATTACCTGGGAGCGCTCAAGCAGTGGATTGACCTGCAGGACGGCTATGATGCCTTCTACTTCATCCCTGACCTGCACGCGATAACCGTAGAGCAAAATCCCGAGGAGCTGCGCAACCGCACCATCGCGGGCGCCGCCCAGCTTATTGCCCTAGGCATTGACCCGGACAAGTCCACGCTCTTTGTCCAGTCGCACGTGCCCGCCCACGCGGAGTTGACCTGGGTCTTTCAGTGCCTGACCGGCTTTGGTGAGGCCTCCCGGATGACTCAGTTCAAGGACAAATCCGCCAAGCAGGGATCGGACCGCACCTCGGTGGGCCTGTTTACCTACCCGATCCTCATGGCCGCAGATATTTTGCTGTACTCGCCGGATTATGTGCCCGTGGGCGAGGACCAGCGCCAGCATCTCGAGTTGACCCGTAACCTGGCCGAGCGCTTCAACAATAAGTACGGCGATACCTTCAAGGTGCCAGAGCCGTTTATCCCGGAGGGCGCGGCCAAGATTTATGACCTGCAGGAGCCGACCTCCAAGATGTCTAAGTCCGGTGCCAACCCCAAGGGCTTGGTCAATCTCTTGGACGCGCCGAAGACCTCGGCTAAGCGCATTAAGTCCGCCGTGACGGATGACTTGGGTTCGGTAGCCTTTGACCGCGAAAATCAGCCGGGTGTGTCTAACCTATTGGTCATCCAGTCCGCGCTGACCGGTGAATCCATCGATTCCTTGGTGGAGAAGTACGCCGGCCAGGGCTATGGCCACCTCAAGGTCGATACCGCAGATGCGCTGCAGGAATTTACCACTCCGCTCAAGGCACGCTTTGATGAGCTGATGGCGGATCGCGGCGAGCTCGAGCGCATCCTGGCCAAGGGCGCAGAAACGGCGCAAGAAATTGCCCAGCCGCTTGTCGACGACGTCTATGAAAAGGTCGGCTTCCTTCCTCGCCTGCGCAAGTAGCAAGGGGGCTGCTTCCCCCGTGCCCCACCCCACAAAGGGACAACAGGGCATTTGCCAGTTACTCTAGGTGAGATAAAAACTGTGCGAGCAAGAAGGGAAGCACGTGCCTACCACCACGCAATCCTCCTCGAAGAAGACGGACCACTACGGCATCGAACGCGCCAATGCCGACGAACCCGGTGCGGCAGATAAGATTCGCTCCAAGTCCGGATTCGTTGATCACCTCATGCGCATGAATGAGCGCTATGGTGCCGAAGGCGGCAACCAGTTTGCCGCCGGCATCACCTATTATTCGGTGCTCTCCATCTTCCCGCTCGCGATGCTGATCGTGGCTACCGTCGCCGCGGTCTTGGCTAACCGCGAGGACTTGCTTAATGATTTGCAATCCCAAATCACCAGCTCCCTAGATGGCGATATGGGCGATACGGTCAACGAGATTCTCGATACGGCCATTGAACAGCGCGGGGCCATGTTTGGTATCGGTGGTTTGACCACCCTGTGGTCCGGACTGGGCTGGATGAATAACCTGCGCATTGGCATCTCGGCTATGTGGGGCATTGATGCCAACGAGGGCGGTTCCTTCCTGAAGAAGAAGTTGTCTGACTTGGTGGGCCTCATCGGCCTTATCGTGGCGTTCCTCATCGCCTTTGGCGTCACCGCCGCCGGTTCCTCTGGTCTTACCCAGAAGATTTTTGAGAAGGTCGGCATCGAGTCCTTCCCGGGTATGGACTTTGTGATTTTCTTTGTCGGCTTGGCAGTGGGCCTCTTGGCTAACTTCATCGTCATGTGGTGGATGATTATGATCCTGCCGCGTACCAAGGTGCCGAAGAAATCTGGCCTCATCGGTGCGGCCATCGGTGCGGTGGCTTTCGAGCTACTCAAGCAGCTGTCCACGCTAATCATGTCTTCTGCTACCGGCAGCCCCGCCGGTGCGGTCTTTGGTCCGGTCATCGTGCTCATGGTGGTCATGTACCTGATTTGGCGCGTGGTGCTGTATATCTCCGCGTGGACCGCCACCACCGCCGAGTCCCTGAAGTTTGCTCACCCGCCCGTCCCAGAGCCAGCAGTTATTCGCGTGCGCAATGAGGTCAAGGAAGGCGCACCGGCGGGCGCGACCTTCGGCATCGGTGCTGCTTTGGGTGCTGCAGCCGTGGGTGCGTTTAGCTTGCTGCGCCGCAAGTAAATCTCCTCCTAAGGGGTGAGGACGCCGCTGCTATTCGGCTTTAAGATAGAACATTATGAACGCCAATGACATCGCACCGAATCTTTATGAAGAATGGGGTCTAGACCGCCGCGATGGCGAGCGGGAACTCTTAGTTTTGCTGGAGTCCAAGGATTTGTCGCTAGAGCAGCAAGGTCAAGACATCGAGGACCCGCGGCGTGCGCAGCTGCGCATCGCTGCCAGCGTCTTGGGTTTTGCTGCGAAGCGCGCGGAATATGATAAGGCGTGTGAGGCGGGGCTTCGCCCCACGTGGGGTGACCTGGGGCAGCTGGGCACGGTAGGCCAGTGGAGCCCGCGGCCGCAGCAACAGCAGCAGCCGCAGCAGGCTCAGTTCTTTCAGTCTGGTCAGGCGGCAGGACCGGGGCACCAAGCGCGCCAAGAACCACGATTTGCGCAGACTGCTAGCCCTTACGGGTCGCCGTATTCACGCAACCCCTTTGCCCCGCAGCACAATCCTTTCCCTCCGGCGGCGGCGAACGCGACCGCGCCCGCACCGCTGATTCAATCCCCAGCGCCTGAAATTAGTCAGCGCGCCGGTCAAGATGCACGAATCGGAATGGCCATTTTGGACCTATTCTTTTTCTCACTCATCAGCGGTAGCTTCGGCGGCGCGCTGCTTTCTGGTGGTGTGGATGAACTCTCGACGTTTATCGGTGGTGTCATCATCTTGCTGCTCTACGTTTTGGGCACCGAGTGTTGGCTCGGCGCCAGCCCGGCCAAGCTGCTGATGGGCTACACCGTGCGCGATGTCGATACCAAAGAGCGGCTTAGCCTCACCCAGTCCGCAAAGCGTCAGTGGTGGCGCCTAGTCAATGTTGTGCCGGGACCTGGTACCTTCGCCAGCTGGGTGGGTGCCGGCGTGCACACCTTCACCATTACGGAGAAAAATAACCGCCGCGGCTCCCACGATGAGTGGGCTAACGCCGAAGTAGTGAAAAAGCACCCACGCAAATAGCCAGCAAAGCTACAGCGCCAGCGATGACCCAGCCAAGCCACCCCTGCACCCCAGCTAAAGAGGAGTTTGCAGATTGTGCCTGGGTATCGGGGGCCGGTGTCGGTGCGGGGGAAGTTGGGGAGGCGGCGTCGGCAAGCAGCTGGCCTACGCCATCACCAGGGGAAACCTTATAGGCCTCGTGCAAAAGCTTTTGAGCTTGCTCCCAGGCACGCGGGCCGTGCTCCACGGTGGTATCGAGCAGGACCGCCTGCAAGCGCCGACCATGGCGATCGAGCGCACCGACGAAGGTATGGTGCGCATCATCGGTAAAACCCGTCTTGCCACCAATGCCGTCCGGATCGTTGAGGAAAAGCCCGTTATCGTTGCCTAATTGGTAGCCGTCAAAATCTCCCCAGCCGGGAAAATCCACGGACTCCGTATCGACAATGCGTGCAAAGGTCGGGTTATGGAAGGCCGCGCGGTAAATGAGGGAAATATCCTTGGCCGAGGTCGACATGCCGGGGGCGTCGAGCCCAGAGTAACTGGCCGCGAAGGTGGAATTCGTGCCAATCTCGGCCGCCTTATCATTGACCTTGCGCAAAGTGACCTCGTCGCCACCCAATTCCTGTGCCAGCGCGTGCGCGGCATCGTTGCCGGAGGCCATAAGCAATCCTTCAAGGAGCTGCTCCACCGTGTATTTGCCACCGGGGCCGATGCCGACCGCAGAGCCATCAATCTGTGCCGATTCTTCGTGTACCTCGACTTTCTTGTGCAGATCTAGTTCGTCGATGACCACGAGCGCCAGCAGCGCCTTAATGATGGAGGCCGGCCGGTAGCGGCCGTTAGGGTCCTTCATCGCGATAATCTCGCCGGTATCGATATCGGAGACCATCCATGCTGCGGCCACTACATCCTTATCCACATGGAACCCCGCGGGAAGGGTAGTGCCACAGGCCTCATCGCTATCCACCGGCGGCAGCGGGGTGGGAGAGGCTTGCCCGGGGGCGAGCCTCTCCGAGGTGGTAGTGGCCTTTTCCGGCCGCTCGGCGTGGGGGCACCTATCGGTATCCGGGGCAGTGGTTCGCGTGGTGGTGGGAGTAGTAGGCGTTTCCGCCAGCGCGAGCGGTGTACCGTTCAGCAAGACGGCGGTGAGAGAACTAGCGAGAATTCTTTTCATGACATGACACATCTTAGGCCCGTGCCTACGATGGGACGCATGCATGACGCGCCTTTAATTAGCCCAGAAAATAAGGACTCCGCTGCCGACGTGGTGGCGCAGCTGCCTAAGGTATCCCTTTTTGAAACCATCGCCTCCCCGGCTGCCTCGCCAGAAGAACTCACTGCTGCTCTCCGCGCGCGCTATGAAGCTTTGGCTGCCGACGGCGTGGTCTACGCAGAGGTGCACCTAGACCCCGCAGCGCTTGGCCTCGACGCTGCCGCTGTGGTGGAGGCCGCCGCAGCCGCCCGCATCGCTGGTCTTGACTCCCGCATCGTCCTCGCTGGTTCGGCCCCAGAGGAAGCAGTGCCTGATGATGCCCCCGTGGTGGGCTATAGCCTGCCGCAGGACCAAGCGAGCGGGGCCGCAGATTTTCGTGCGGCTTACCTACCCACCCAGATCCAGGTGGGAGAAGACTTCGCAGAAGTAGAACGTGCCGCCCAGGCAGGCGTGAATCGCCTGATCCATCCGGTCAATATGATCGATGACTTCAGCGCGAATATTGAGGGCATTGTGCCCGGCAAGGCCTCTGGATACATCCGCGACCGTCACATCCCGCTCGTCTTTACCCCACTCGAGGAAGCCGAAGACCTCAATGACCATCCGCTGCCGCTGCTGCAGCAGCTGGGCTTTACCTGCACCATTTCCTCTGGTGATACCACGCTGACCAAGCAATTCCTCGCGCTAAGCGAGGCCTTCGGGTATGGGCTGGAGGAATTTTTCGATCTCACCGTCAAAGCGATAGAGAATTCCTTCGCTGACCAGGAATTACGGCAGCATCTGCTAGAAACGGTTATCCTGCCAGCATACGAGGAATTATCTGATCCGGAGCTTGCCGGCCCGGACACGGAGGAGTCCCTCGCTGATGCGGCAGACGCCGCTGAAGAATAAAAACGATTAGAGGAGATGTAGATGCCTTCTGTACTTTTTGTTGTTACCGCCGCTGAAGAGTGGACGCTGGCTGATGGCACTAAGCGCCCCACCGGCTACTGGGCCGAGGAGCTTATTGCCCCTCACCGCGTCTTCCAGGGCGCGGGCTGGGATATCCACTTCGCTACTCCGGGCGCAAAGGCTCCCGTAGTAGACGAGTACAGCCTGGAGGTTCTGCCAGATAATGTGCGCGAAGCACAGGAAAATTACCTCGCAGAATTGGGCGTAGCGCTGGAAAACCCGATGAACCTGGCCGAGGTTAATGAGGAAGATTATGACCTCATCTTCTACCCAGGTGGCCACGGCCCAATGGAGGATCTGGCCTATGACCAGGATTCCGCTAAGCTCCTGCAGGAGCGCATGGATTCTGGCCGTGCCCTCGGCTTGGTCTGCCATGCCCCGGCTGCGCTCTTGGCAGTAGATAACGAGAATTGGCCGTTCAAGGGCTACAAGATGACCGCCTTTAGCAATGCCGAAGAAGGCGAGGAGATGGTGGCCGCAGCTAAGTGGGCGTTGGAGACCCGCCTGCGCGAGCTCGGCGCGGATTACCAGGAAACCGATCCGATGTCCCCGAACGTGATTGTGGACCGCAACCTCTACACCGGTCAGAACCCGGCATCGTCCGAGCCGCTGGCACAGCGCATCCTGCGCGACTTCTAAATGCACATACCGCGAGTGCTCAAGGCCGGGGCAGCCCTAACCGGGATTGCCGCGGCCGCAGGCGCGGTGGCGTATGCGCTAAGCCGCCGGCCGTACCTGCGCGAGGTAGCACCGGGGTTGCGCAGCCCGGTTTTATATCTGCCGATGCATGTGCTTCCCGACGCCACCTTTGCCCGCGCCAGCCGCTTCTTCGCCACTATCGACTTTTCTCGACCAATCCAGCATGCGGTGAACATTACGGAGTTTTCTACCTCCTTCGATGGCCACGCTTTCAGCGCTCGCGTACTTACCCCACGCGACGAGGCCCAAAGAGCAATCGCTGATGGTCCGCACCCCGTGGTGGTGTGGACGCACGGCGGCGGCCATCTTATAGGTGGTCCGGCCATGTATGACCCGCAGAATGCTCGCATGGCGGCCGAGCTGGGCGCCATCGTGGTAGCCCCGCGCTACCACAAATCCACCCAGGAGCCGTTTCCAGCGGACCACGATGAATGCTATGCCGCGCTGCGTTGGGTACAAGAACACGGCGATACCTTGGGCGGGGATACCTCGCGCATCGCCGTCGCCGGTGATAGCGCAGGCGGCGGACTCGCCGCAGGCCTAGTTCAACGTGCTTTCGACGAGGGCCACCCGGTCCGCGCACTCGGCTTGGTCTATCCCATGCTCGATCATCGCACCACGGATAAAACCGGCGCGGTGGGCCAGTTCATCTGGACGGCCGGCTCGAACCGCGGCGCGTGGTCCATGTACCTGGGAAACGATCACCTGGATGTTGACCTGCCGCCCTATGCCTCGCCGGCTACGCGAGCTGATCTCTTCGGCCTGCCGCCGACCTGGATCGGAGTCGGTGGCATTGACCTTTTCTGCGATGAATCCGTAGACTTTGCTCAAGCCCTCGACGCGGCTGGCGTGGAAACCACGCTCGACGTATGGGCCGGTGCCTACCACGGGTTTGACCAGATTAAACCCAAGGCCCCGCAATCGCGCGAGCTTATCGACGCCCTCATTGACCACCTCCGCCGCCACCTTTAAAGTCACATACTGAGGGAGGTCAAGCGATGAACTACAACACGCACGTGTCGTGGGTCGTATTCTTTGTCAGCGCTATTGTGCTAGGCCTGATACTGGGCGGGGTCTTTGGAATAGGGACTCTAGGCCGCTCCATTGTCGGACTCGGCTTGTTTATCGTATGGCTGCTTTTCGATAAATACATGCGCGACCGGAGCCGGCACCAAGAAACAGAAGTACGGGGCCACTAAACGCAGAAAAGCCGCCCCTTCTCCTCCCACCTGCTGTGCGGTGGGGAAGAAGCAAGGCGGCACAGAACGTGCGGGTTTAGAACTTGGAGAAGCGCTTGATGAGCATGTCTTCCAAGCCCTTCCACGACTCGGCGTGCTCGGTATAAGGCTTGGAGGGGACATAGCCGGCGTGTTCGGTAGAGCCGAGCATGTAGCCCAAGTAGTCCTGCAGGCGGGGGTTGGCCAGCATATAGGAGTTAATGGAATCGTCGCCCGCCCAGTCGGCGGCATCGGCGCATACTTCGTAGCAACGCGCCATCTGATCGGAATCGACGGCCTCTGGGCCCTTTTCGATATCGCGCACAATGCCATTGAAAGAGTACTGGTTATCCGGGTGGACCTGTACCTCCAATTCGCCGGCGTTGGCAGCGGAGACAACCTCTTCCCAGGTGGATACGCGGGCTAGGTCGTGGTCATCGTTGTCCATGATCCAGCGCACCAAGGTCTTCGGGGAGTCGAAGGTGAAGATCTCGCCCCACTTGCCCAAGAAAATGGGCTTGCCGTCCAGGTAGGTGCGCAGGGTGTAGACGGACTTGGACTGCGCGGTGATCTTGATGGGATCGATGCCGGCGGCGGCCCATGGGGAGTTGTCGTACGGGTCGGCTGCCTCGGCGGCGGCTTTGCGCTTTTCTTCGGCTTCCTTGGCCGCTGCTGCGGAGGCGGCGGTAGCAGAAGAGATGCGCTCCTTGGCATCGGAAACCTTGGCCGCGTCAAAGTCATCGGTGGAGACCACGCGAACGTGCTGATCCAGATCCTCGATGACTCCCTTCCAATTGCCGGCGATGACGTGGCCCACGCCGGACCACTCGCTCATGCCCTGCTCGCCGGAGTAGTGGTCGGCGCCGCGGGAGACATTGCGCAGGATGGAGTGGGAAGCGAAGAAGATGGTGGTGTGTTCTGCACCGGCGACGTCAGCAAGCGCGGAGGCAATCTCCAGGTTGCGGGCCACGGTGGAGACGTTCTGGTGGCTCGGGCGACCAGCTAGCGCCACCGGCATGCCGATGAGGTCATACTCATCGCGCTCGGCTGGGGTAACGCGGTCCGCATCGCGGCCGGCAAACTGGTCCCACTGCGGGTGGTCCAGCAAATCGTGTTTGGTGCCAGACTCTACGAAGCACAGCAGCTCGGCCGGCGAGTTAAAGGCTAAGACAGCCTCATCATCGCCCAGAAAGGCCTGCCACTCGGAGCCATTTTGGCGCCACTTGGGTGCCCAGAGGGTATAAAAATCGCCCTCGGTCAGCGAGAGCTTTACAGGTACAATTGCGCGGGTGCTCATGGCGTTTTAGTCTACCCAACGCCTCAAGTACCGCGCGAGAGCGCATCGGCCTTAGGCCGTGGGGCGCCAAAATCCTTTGAATTGCATGCCCATATTTGAAGTGCGCAGCGGGTTGGTTTGCACCGGATCTCCAGCCTCCACGATTTCGCCATTGCCGGAATACATTGCCACGTGCCCATCCCAGACCACCAGGTCACCGGGCTGCAATTGATCCGCGCTGACCTGCTGACCAATGGCTTGCTGGTCCGCAGTGCGCGGTAGCTCCACCCCGGCCTGGGAGTAGGCCCATTGGGTAAGCCCCGAACAATCAAAGCCGCCGTTTCCGGTACCTCCCCATACATAGGGCTGGCCCACTTGGCTCTTCGCGGCGGCGACGGCAGCTTGTCCCGCGGCAGAACCACCTTCGGCCGCGGGCTCTGGTGCGGGCGAAGGAGAGGGAACCTCGTGTGCCGTAGCGTCGGCTCCAGCGCCTGCCGCAGGTTGCTCCGGAAGGGTAGTGGGATGTGGGGAGCTGGTGGGGTGCGCGGGGGCGTCGGCAAGCGCGGAGCGTACTGGCCGCTGCGCCACCGGTTGTAAAGATTGAGCGGCCGCGCTGAGATCACCCATCAAGCGCTGCACGCGAGCAGTGGCCATGCCCAGGTGCTGGGAGATAAGCGCGCGCAGCTTGGCCATGGCGGCGGCACGCGTGGACGGATCCAGCGAAAGGAGACCCAGCGCGGTGGGAAGTCCCTGGCGCAGCAATTGTGTCGCGATGCCCACCAGATCCCGGATGGTGCCTGTCACTAAAGTGCGGGCCTGGCCGAGCGCAGCCGAGATGGCTTCCTTATCGAGGTCGATGTTTTTCGCTGACTCGAGTAAAGGAGCGGGATTGCCGTGGGCGATGGCTGCCAAAGGCGCGGCGGCTGAAAGGTCAGGCACGCGGGGAAGCTCTACCTCCGGAAGCTGCGCCGGTTGCATGGTGGCGATCTGCTTGAGCGCGGTATCGAGCATCTACATCGCCGCCCCAAGATGCTGGCCTAGCGCGGCATCGGTATCTTCTGCCTCGCGCGACATGCGGAAACCGGAGTGGGCTACCTGCCCCATATCGTTGCGCAGCACGCTCATGCGCGCGCCCACATTATCGAGCGCGGCATGCACGGCCTCATTAAAGGCAGTGAAAGCGGAATCTTCAGGCAAAACGGGATGGGGCGGATTCTCCCCTTGGGACTGGGCATGCAGGTCGCGGGCAAGGTGGCGGGCATAGTCGGTATCGATCGTGAAAGGTCTCATGCCCTATTGGACTGCCCAATGGCCCATTTGGTTCCCAAAAAGTTTAAAGTGGTGGTCATGGACATCCACGTAGTAGACCACCCGCTAGCCGGCGCCCGCCTGACACTCATGCGCGATGCGCGCAGCGATAACTCCGCCTTCCGCGCCGCTTTAAAAGACTTGGGCGCCATGCTCGTGTACGAAGCATCCCGCGACCTTGCCGTGGAGAACTTCGACTGCGCCACCCCGGTTTCTACCGCACAAGGCACCCGCCTACAAGATCCGCCCATTATCGTGCCAATTATCCGCGCCGGGCTGGGCATGGTGGATCCGGCCCTGTCCATGATTCCGGATGCACAGGTCGGCTTTATCGGCATGGCCCGCAATGAAGAGACGCACGAACCGGTGCCGTACCTGGAAGCACTGCCGGAAGATCTCACTGGCCGCACTGTGTTTGTGGTGGATCCGATGCTGGCTACCGGTGGTTCTCTGCTGCACGCATTGCGCCTACTTGCTGACCGCGGCGCCACCGATATCACCGCCATTTGCATGGTCTCGGCGCAGCCGGGCGTGGATGCGCTGGCCGAATCCGGCCTGCCGGTGCGTCTGGTTACCGCCGCTATCGATCCTTCCCTGAATGAAGAGGCTTATATCGTGCCGGGCTTGGGCGATGCTGGCGACCGCCTCTACGGCCCGCGCAATATCGACCTTTAAGGTAGTGTTCTCCCTGGAAAGGCGACCGCACTTTCCAGGGGGGGAGTATATGAGTTTCATTCATTTAATGTGGTCGAGTTATGGCCACGGATTTTCACAGCAATTGCGGCGCGTGCGGAAACGTAGGGGGATTTCGCAACAGGCGCTCGCGGAGATTTCTGGGGTCTCCCGCAGCCAAATTTCCAATTTGGAGCGCAATGAAAATGGCGTGCATGCCATGGCCGACCCGCAGCTTTCTACGGTATATAAGCTGGCCCTAGCCCTAGAGATCCCGCCGGCGGTATTGCTGCCAGCCGGTGGGGACGTGGTGGAAGGGCACTTAGCTGATTCCGCAGTGGCGGCCGCCGAGGATGTCGCGCCCTTCCCACAAGGCTATGTGGATCAGCGTCGGTTTGCCGCTACGTGGAACGGGGCCTTGACCTAACGCACCCCGCATCACCACCTGAGTTACTGAACCGCATGGTCTAGTTGTAGACTTTGCACCCAGACGTATTTCAACAACAGGGAAGGCACGCGGATGATCTCGGAATTCATCAACGAGTGGTTCAATGCCCACCGTGCGGAGGTCATCGCGTGGCGGCGCCATATCCACCGCCACCCGGAAACCGCGAACCAAGAGGTAGAAACCACCAACTTTCTCGCCTCAATCCTGCAGGACTACGGTCTGGTGCCCCAGCGTTTCCCACAGACCGGCCTCATGGTAGACATTGGCCCCGATACGGAATTAGGCCGATTAGCTTTCCGTGCGGATATTGATGCCCTGCCAGTTACCGAGGTCACCGGCCTGGAATATACCTCTGAGGTGCCCAGCAAGATGCATGCTTGCGGCCACGATGTACACACCACCGTGGCCCTCGGCTTGGCCTGCGCGTTGGCGGATTTTCAGCGCGTCCACGACCTGCCGCTGGGAATTCGCGTCATCTTCCAACCCGCCGAAGAAGTATGGGTCGGCGGTGCGACCGACGTTATTGAATGGGGTGCGTTGGAAGGCGTGCATTCCATTTTTGCCATCCACGCCGAGCCCAAGCTGCGCGTAGGCCGAATTGGCATTCGCGCCGGGGCGATAACCTCCGCTACTGACGTCGTGGAGCTTAAAATCAAGGGCCCGGGTGGGCATACCTCCCGTCCGCACCTGTCCGCCGACGTCGTCTATGCCCTGGGCAAGGTCATCACCGAACTGCCCGCGCTGCTCTCGCGCCGCGTTGACCCGCGCACCGGCACCGTTTTGGTCTTTGGCCAGGTCAATTCCGGCTACGCACCCAACGCCATTCCGGAGACGGGCAGTTTGACCGGCACCATGCGCACGGCCGATATTGGCATCTGGCGCGATATGCAAAGCCTCTTTACCGAACTGGTGGATCAAATCCTCGCGCCGGTAGGCGTAGAACATGAGCTGACCTATAACCGCGGCGTACCGCCGGTGCTTAACGACGACGTCGCAACCGCCCTGCTTGCCTCCGCGGCCCAATCCATCGACCCGCAGGCCGTGGTCCAAGCCCCGCAGTCCTCCGGTGGCGAAGATTTTTCCTGGTACCTGGAAAAGGTCCCCGGTTCCATGGCGCGGCTGGGCTGCTGGTCCGGCGAAGGCGAGCAGCATGACCTGCACATGGGCGATCTCATTGTGGACGAGCGGGCCATCGGCGTGGGCATCAAACTCTTTGGCGCCGTGGTTGAGCAGTTCATAGGGGAGAATGCGGAGACAGACTAACGCGCTTTAAGGTCCCACACGTTAGACTCGTAAGCGACTTTTAAAGTGGAGCCGATAAAGGAGCAAGTGCGTGTTGAACCAGACCAAGCGAATCGTCATCATCGGCGGCGGCCCAGCCGGCTATGAGGCCGCGCTGGCAGGTGCGAAATATGGTGCAGAAATCACCATTATTGAAGACCAAGGCATGGGCGGCAACAGCGTTATCTTGGATTGCGTTCCTTCCAAGTCCTTCATCGCCGGCGCCAATATTAAGACCGACCTGCGCCGCGCCGAGGATATGGAACTTAACCAGGGCATTGGTCAGGCCGACCTATCCCTGACCGCGCTCAATAAGCGCGTGCAGGATCTGGCAAGCAAGCAGTCCTCCGATATCCGCGCCACCGTGGAATCCTTGGGTGCCCGCGTTATCGATGGCCGCGGCTACTTCCCAGAGGATCAGGAAGCCGATGCCTTCGGCGGCCACAAGGTCACTGCCGTATTCAACGAGGATGGCCACGAAGAAACCATCAACGCAGATCTCGTCTTGGTAGCTACCGGCGCCACCCCTCGTATTCTCCCTGGCGCTCAGCCGGATGGTGAGCGCATCCTTACCTGGCAGCAGGTCTATAACCTCACCGAGCTGCCGGAGCACCTCATCGTCGTCGGTTCCGGCGTCACCGGTGCCGAGTTCGTCTCTGCCTTTGCGGAGCTCGGCGTTAAGGTCACCATGGTTGCCTCCCGCGACCGCATTTTGCCGCATGACGACGCCGACGCGGCCGACGTCCTCGAGACCGTGCTTAGCGAGCGCGGCGTTGAGCTGGAAAAGAATTGCCGCGTGGAAACCGTTAACCGCACCGAGGACGGCAATGTGCTGGTGACCACTCAAGACGGCCGCGAAATTACCGGTTCCCATGTCATCATGTCTATCGGCTCCATCCCGAATACCAAGGACTTGAAGCTGGAGAACGTTGGCGTGGAAACCGCCAAGTCTGGCCACATTCAGGTTGACCGCGTCTCCCGCACTAATATCGCGGGCATCTACGCCGCTGGCGATTGCTCTGACCTCTTCCCGTTGGCTTCCGTTGCTGCAATGCAGGGCCGCGTAGCCATGTATCACGCCCTCGGTGAGGGTGTGTCCCCTCTGCGCCTAAAGACCGTGGCTAACGCCGTCTTTACCCGCCCAGAGATTGCCGCTGTAGGCTTCACCCAAGCAGAAATCGAGGCCGGTGAAGTCGCCGCCCGCACCATCACCATGCCGCTAAAGACCAACCCGCGCGCCAAGATGCGCTCGCTCCAGCACGGCTTTGTCAAGCTCTTCTGCCGCGCGACCTCCGGCCGCGTTATCGGTGGCGTCATCGTTGCGCCGACCGCCTCCGAGCTCATCCTGCCCATCGCCATGGCCGTGACCAACCAGCTCACCGTAAACCAGCTGGCCGATTCCTTCGCCGTTTACCCGTCTCTGTCTGGCACCATTACCGAGGCCGCGCGACGCCTCGTGGCTCACGACGATTTGGAGTAAGCGACCTTTTCCTTTCTTTTGCGCCCGCCCTTGGTAACCAGCCTAGGGTGGGCGCTTTTGCATGCGTTGCTAAAAGGTGGAGTAGGAATGCTCGGCGGTGCGATTGAGTGAAACCTGGATGGGGCGATCTGCTTGTGGAAGTGCACGCTGGGGACAATGCTCACGCGGACAAGCGGTACAACCAGGGCCGATTGGGGTGGCAGCGGATACGTCTAGATTGAGCGCATCGGCGTAGACAATGCGATCGGCCTCAGAGATATCGCATCCTAAACCCACGGCGAATTCCTTGCGTGGGGTGCCCCAAGATTTTGCGGTTCCTTGCACAAAGCGGCCTATCCACAGGTAGGCATGGCCATCCGGCATGGCGGCCACCTGGCGGGTGATGCGGTTGGGCGTTTCAAAGGCGCGGTGGACTACCCACAGCGGGCAAGAGCCACCTGAGCGGGCGAAGTGGAAGGCGGTGGAGGATTGGCGCTTGGAGATATTCCCAGCGCGGTCAGTGCGGATGAAGGAAAAGGGAACGCCGTTAAGGCCTGGGCGCTGGAGAGTAGCCAAGCGTTGCGCGGTGGTTTCGAAACCGGTGCCAAAATAGTTGCACAAAAGGTCGATATCGTAGCGGGTTTCCTCAGCCATCGAGAGGAACGGTTGATAGGGCATGGTGACCGCAGCAGCGAAGTATTGCGCGAGACCTAAAGTAGCTAATTCTTGGGCTTCGCCTGCCGGAAGTTCGGAGACGAGGTTATCGCAGACATCGCGGTAGGCAAGCAGGCAATATTGGAGCGCCATTTCAAAGACTAGCTGGGCTTCGGAGAGGCCGTCGCGAAGCGCAAGCTCCCGGGTGTCAGAGTTGAAACTGCGGCGTGGGCCCGGCCGGGAAAAGCGGACGGTAACGCCGAGGTCTTCGTGCATGTGGGAAGCTAGGCGGCCACGGCGAAGCACCCGGTCACCGAGCTGGCCGGCGAGCTCTTCTGCCAGCACATCGAGCTCGTGAATGTAGTTATGGGCGTCGTAGAAAAAGTCACGCACGAGCTCAAAGGGGGAGCGCTCGCGCGCCGGAGCGCGGCTGGCGACATCAACGAAGCGGGGCATGAGCTCTGGAAATCGTGAGGCGAGGTCAGCCAGGGAGTCTTCGGTGGCCTCGGGAAAGATCCGGCGCAGGTCGGTAATGGTGCGCGCATCGCGGTCGTTCGCAAAATAGCCGGGGTCCAAGTTAAAACGCTGAGCTAGTTGCATAAGCACGGTGACGGTAAGCGGGCGCTGATCGTTTTCGAGCTGGTTGAGGTAGCTGGTAGACAGCCCCAATTGTTTGGCCATCGCTACCTGTGTGAGTCCCCGTTGTTTGCGCAGTGCATGGATTCGTGCCCCCGCGTAATGCTTGGTCATCGGTTGCTGTGCCGCCTTTCGCCGCTATGAGCAGTAGAAACCACAAACTTTGCAGATTCCACTGACTCATTCCGCTAGATTACACACACCATACTTATAGCGCGGGACACATTCAAGCATTTAGTGTGAGCTGCAACGCATCGCAGAGTGAAGGAGGACCACCTAGTGAAAAACCACGAGGTAAGAACCCATAAATCCGCCGAGGATTTCCCTTATGAGGAGCACTTGGCGTACAAGGTGGCAGAAGTAGCCGCGGATCCCGTAGAGGTTCCCGCCGAGACCACCGACATGATTATCAACCGCATTATCGATAATGCGGCCGTGGCGATGGCTTCCGTGGCACGCGGTCCCGTAACTTCCGCCCGCGTCATGGCCCAGGCGCACCCGGTAAGTACGGGAGGCTCCACGGTATTCGGCGTGGACGGTACTTACTCGGCCGAATGGGCCGCGCTTGCCAACGGCACCGCAGTCCGCGAGCTGGATTACCACGACACTTTCCTGGCTGCTGAATACTCGCACCCCGGGGATAATATCCCGCCGCTGCTTGCTACTGCCCAGCATAAGGGGCTTAACGGTCGAGACCTTATCCGGGGCATCGCTACCGGTTATGAAATCCAGGTCAACCTCGTGAAAGGCATGTGCCTGCACGAGCACAAGATTGATCACGTGGCACACCTCGGCCCTTCTGTAGCCGCCGGTATCGGCACCATGCTCGGTCTAGATAAGGACACCATCTACCAGGCGGTGGGCCAGGCGCTGCACACCACTACCGCCACCCGGCAATCCCGTAAGGGGCTGATTTCTTCTTGGAAGGCCTACGCCCCAGCCTTCGCGGGAAAGATGGCCATTGAAGCCGTTGACCGGGCGATGCGCGGTGAAGGTGCGCCGGCGCCCATCTGGGAAGGCGAGGATGGATTCATCGCGTGGATGCTGCATTCGCCGGAGCGCACCTATACAGTTCCCCTGCCTGAACCTGGCGAGGAAAAGCGTGCCATCTTGGATACCTATACCAAGGAACACTCGGCGGAATACCAGGCCCAAGCGCCCATCGATATGGCCTTTGCGCTAAAGAAAACTCTGGCGGAAAAGGGCCTGCAGACTGCGGACATCGAGTCCATTGTTCTGCACACCTCGCACCATACGCACTATGTCATCGGTACCGGTGCCAACGATCCACAAAAGATGGATCCCTCTGCTTCTCGCGAGACGCTGGATCACTCCATCATGTACATCTTTGCCGTAGCCCTCGAGGATGGCGAGTGGGACCACGAGGCTTCCTACGCGCCCGAGCGCGCCAACCGCCCGGAGACCATCGAGCTGTGGCACAAGATTTCCACTGTCGAAGACCCCGAGTGGACCCGCCGCTATCACTCCAACGATCTGTCTGAAAAGGCCTTTGGCGGCAAGGCGGTGATCACCTTCAAAGATGGCACCGTGGTAGAAGATGAGCGCGCAGTTGCTGATGCCCACCCGCTGGGCGCGCGTCCTTTTGCCCGCGAGCAGTACATAGAGAAATTCACCAAGCTTGCGGCCGGCATCGTGGACGAGGCCGAACAAGAACGTTTCCTCAATGCCGTCCAGAACTTGGAAAACCTCACTGACCTGACCGAACTTAACGTTAGGGTGACTGATGCTCATGTGGCCAGCGCGCCTAAGAAACCGGAAGGAATCTTCTAATGGCAGGACTATTTGGCTCTTTGAAAACTGCCGCGGAAAAGCGCCAGGATTTCCGCGCTGACCTTGAATCCAGCACCATTACCCGTCTGCCGGGCGCGTTCAATCCCCTGACCGCGCGCCTAATCCAAGATATCGGTGGTTTCGGCGGCGTTTATGTCTCCGGTGCGGTGCTGGCTAATGATTTGGGTCTTCCCGATATTGGCCTGACCACCCTGAGCGAGGTGGCGCAGCGCTCCGGGCAGATTGCTCGTGCGACGGATTTGCCCGTGCTTGTCGACGCCGACACTGGCTTCGGCGAACCCATGTCCGCCGCCCGCACCATCGCCGCACTCGAGGACGCTGGTCTTGCCGGCTGCCACCTTGAGGACCAGGTCAACCCGAAGCGCTGCGGGCATCTCGACGGCAAAGAAGTGGTGGACAAAGACATCATGGTCCGCCGCATTAGCGCCGCGGTCAACGAGCGGCGCGACCCGAATTTCATTATCTGCGCCCGCACCGACGCCGCAGGAGTAAACGGCATCGATGATGCCATCGACCGTGCCAAGGCCTATGCCGATGCTGGAGCAGACCTCATCTTCACCGAGGCGCTGTACCGGCCGGAAGATTTTGAGAAATTCCGCGTCGCGGTGGATACCCCACTGCTGGCAAATATGACCGAGTTCGGCAAAACCGAGCTGCTCTCGGCGCAACAGCTAGAAGACCTCGGCTATAACGCGGTTATTTGGCCCGTTTCCTCTTTCCGCGTGGCTATGGGGGCGACTGAAGACTTCCTACGCGATGTGCAAGAAACCGGGATTCAAACCGATTGGCTCGAGCGCATGCAACACCGCTCCCGCCTTTATGAACTGGTGCGCTACGAGGAATACAACGACTTCGATAAATCCGTATTCACCTACTCCAAAGACACCTACCAGCCCACTTTTGAAAGCTAAGGAGATTTCCCACCATGCCTGATAAGAATCACACCCCCGAAATCCGCAAGGGCCTATACGGCGTCGTCGTCGATGAAACTGCCGTTTCCAAGGTCGTTCCTGAAACCAACTCGTTGACCTACCGCGGCTACCCCGTCCAGGAGCTGGCTCGTTACTGCTCCTTTGAGGAAGTGGCCTACCTGTTGTGGAACGGCAAATTGCCAGGCCAAGAATCGCTTATCCGATTCTCCGCCCGTGAGAAGGCCCTGCGCCACCTAGAGCGCCACGTCATCGACCTCATCATGTCCATGCCGCTATCGTGCCACCCGATGGATGTACTGCGTACCGCCATTTCCTATATCGGTTCCCAAGACCCAGAGGAATACACCAAGGATTCCGAGCATATCCGCCGCACCGCGCTGGAGCTTATGGCCAAGATTCCCACCATCATCGCGCTTGATATCCGGCGCCGCCGCGGCGAAGGCTACATCCAACCCTCCCGCAAGAAGGGCTTTGCGGAGAACTTCCTTTGGATGGTCTTCGGTGATGAGGAAGGCTCTCCAGCCACCAACCGCGCCGATATCGAGGCCTTTGATAAGTCCCTCATCCTCTATGCGGAGCACTCCTTTAACGCCTCCACCTTCGCTGCCCGCGTGGTGACCTCGACCATGTCCGATACTTACTCCGCCATCGTTGCAGCCATTGGCGCGCTCAAGGGACCCCTACATGGCGGTGCCAACGAGGCCGTGATGAAAAACTTCCTGGAGGTTGCCGATCCTGCCAAGGCAGAAGAGTGGACCAAAAACAAGCTGGCGAACAAGGAATTGGTCATGGGATTTGGTCACCGCGTCTATAAAAACGGCGACTCCCGCGTGCCAACAATGGAGGCAGCGTTTAAGGAGCTGGCCGAACAACACGACCAGACCCAGTGGGTTGAGATGTATGACATCATGGCCAAGACGATGGAGGAAAATACCTCCATCAAGATCAAACCGAACCTCGACTTCCCGGCTGGACCTGCCTATCACATCCTGGGCTTTGACATTGAATTCTTCACGCCAATCTTTGTCATGGCTCGCATCACCGGTTGGACTGCGCACATCGTAGAGCAGAACGAGAATAACTCGCTTATCCGCCCGCTTTCCGCCTATAACGGCGAGGAGCAGCGCTCGGTTCCGCCGAAGTCCTTCTAAAACTCACAAGCCCCCCAGACTCCGGCACCGTCAAGTTGGCCGGAGCGGGGGAGCCGACATTTCTGTCGTGGCTTTTCTGCGGTCGGGTTATGGCTGGATACGTCGTGCGAGCAGGTAAGCGACTATGGAGCAGACAATAATGCTGAGTCCTGCAAAAAAGAACAATCCCGGCCACGGGGCATCAATTTCTGGGGCGCCGACGTACTGGAAAATTAGAGTGAGTGCGAAGTCTACTAAAACAATGCCTGCGATGATTCCAGCAATTATGAGCAGGCGTGAAGCCCAGGAATGAGAAGAAGCAGAGCTGAATATGAGGCCTATGAGCGTACCGATATAACCGGTCATGAGGTGACCACAAGTGAAGCTGCCGAAGGTCGCGATGCGAGCGAAAATGGGAGCGGCATCAATATTTCCAGGGGCAATGACCCACGAAGAATACATAGCTACGCCGGCGCGTAGGGCAGCATAGTAAGTCAGCCAAGCAATAGCTCCGAAAACCAGTGCAGCTATCCAAAGCGTTGCGTGCATACTGGTTAGCCATTTTGCTGGGGGAAGCCCTAAGCCACGTAGCGGGCGGTACTCAGTAGCTGCAAAGGCGCAATAAATTCCCCAAATGAATACGGCGAAGAAACCCCAACCCGCAGGGTTGATGATTGTCTCGGGATCAGACGGTAGAAAATACGGAACAGTCCAGAGCAATACGATGATAATGCTCACGGAGATTAGCGATCTCTTGGCGTTGAGATTAAAGGTCTTCAGCAGGGACATTTTAGGACTCCTCTTGTCGGGGGCGGGCGGATTCAAGGGCGTGGGAAACAAGGGAATCAATGAGCTGGCCGTCGTCGAGGTAGGAAACGGTGACGTGGGCGGCAGCTGCGGTATCCGCTGGAAATGGTACTGGGGACCAGGCATGAACCTTGGCGGTCGACCCTAGGGAGGATTGGTGGAGGGGGAGGGCGTCGGCAAGTGCGAGGGCTTGCTCAACGTCCTTTGCGCTGCCGGTGAGCACGGGGTAATGCGGCCGTTGGGATTCCAGGTCGATGGGCCCTTCGACCGTGCCGTCGTGCACGGTAATGACCTGGTCAACCAAACCTACGAGGTCTTCCGCGCGGTGCGAAGAAAGTACGAGCAGCCAATCCGGGGTGGCCGCGGCATGGGCGATGATGAGCTCTCGCAGGCGCGTACGAGTCGGTGCGTCCAGGCCGTTGAAAGGCTCATCGAGGAGAGTGACCGGGGTGCGCGCTGCCAGGGCAGTGGCACAGGCAACCAGCTGTCGCTGGCCGGTGCTGAGAGAGCGATTCTTGCTGCGCTTGTCGACGCCCAAACTATCCAAAAGCTCCTCCGCATACCCCACGTCGAATCCCTCTCGTACGTGCGCTGCGGCCCGCAGGTGCTGGACCACAGTAGAACCGGAAAGCAAGATATCGGCGCCGGTGCGCGCGATCGCCACCGACGAGGCGTCGATGCTGCCCTTGGTAGGCAGGAACCCCGCTACCGCACGCAAGAGCGTGGTCTTGCCGGCGCCATTGGGGCCGATTAACCCGTACATGCCAGCGTTGAGATCGAGGTGCGGCACGTGCAGGCGGTGTTTGCAGGTGACGTTCTGCAACTTAAGGTGCGTCATGATGGTCTCCTTCGGCTTCGATGAGGTCAGCGATGTCGCTGGCGCTTAATCCCAATGCGGCCCCTTCTTTTAGGAGGGGAACGATGAAGTCTTCCCTGAGTGATTCTTGGCGTTGATGGCGAACCTTCTCGCGCGCGCCTTCTCGTACAAACATGCCCAAGCCGCGGCGCTTTTCTAGCAGGCCTTCCTCGAAGAGGACGGTGAGCGCCTTTGCAGAGGTAGTCGGGTTGACGGAGTGGAACGCGGAAAGCTCGTTGGTGCTGGGGGCGCGTTCTCCCTCTGGCAGCTCGCCGCTGATGATCATGTCCCTAATTCCTCCTGCCAGTTGTTGGTAAATAGGCCGGGTGTCACTCATGCTGCGGCCCCTCTGATTCGTGGCATATGATTCCCTTTCCAGTGTATGGGTTAACCACCTATGTGGGTAACCATATAACGAAAGGTGCCCGCGGTCAACGGTAGGCGTGATATGGGATGGAGCTGCCGTGTAAAAGCGGGTGTCCCCGTTGTGTAAGTTGTTGAATCAAAAATTTGCAACATTTACAGAATCGCTAACCTTGTTATTACTGGTCGGGCTGCAGAAATCTCTCGGGTGCCGCTCCGGTGCTGGTAAATGTGGCGAATTAGGCGTCAAAAGGGCAGACATTTGAGGAGTGGCCCTCTAGACTGAGATGCGGATCACCCAACAGGAGGCGTTGCATCGCGGCGTCTTCCGAGCTGAAAGGAACACAGAAGTGGCTAATCCCGCGCTTCCATCGTTCAAAAAGATTCTGGTAGCCAACCGCGGCGAAATCGCCGTGCGTGCATTCCGCGCTGCCTTTGAAACTGGGGCAAAGACCGTCGCGGTCTACCCTCGTGAAGACCGTAACTCCTTCCATCGTGCGTTTGCGGATGAGGCCGTCCGTATTGGTACCGAGGGGCAGCCGGTAAAGGCTTATCTCGATATCGATGAAATCATTCGCGCCGCGAAGAAAGCGGAAGCGGATGCTATTTACCCCGGCTACGGTTTCCTTTCGGAGCGCGCGGATCTTGCTCGTGCTTGTGAGGACAATGGAATCAAGTTCATTGGCCCGACCCCATCCACGCTGGATTTGACTGGTGATAAGGCTGCAGCGGTAAGCGCCGCGAAGGAAGCTGGGCTGCCGACGTTGCAGGATTCGGAGCCATCGACGGACGTCGATAAGCTGGTGGAATACTCCAAGGATTTCAATTTCCCCGTATTCGTTAAGGCTGTTGCCGGTGGCGGCGGGCGCGGAATGCGCTTCGTAGAATCCGAAGATCAGCTGCGCGAGAAGGCTGCCGAGGCCTCCCGCGAAGCGGAAGCCGCTTTCGGCGATGGCAGCGTCTACCTCGAGACCGCAGTAATCAAGCCACAGCACATCGAGGTGCAGATTCTGGCTGATAGCCAAGGTAACGTCATTCACCTTTTTGAACGTGACTGCTCCGTCCAGCGCCGCCACCAGAAGGTAGTGGAAATCGCCCCGGCGCCGACGCTAGACCCAGAGCTGCGTGACCGCATCTGCCAGGATGCGGTGAAGTTCTGCGAACACATCAACTATGAGGGCGCGGGTACCGTGGAATTCCTTGTGGATGAGCGCGGCAACCACGTCTTTATCGAGATGAACCCGCGTGTGCAGGTGGAGCACACCGTGACCGAGGAAATCACCGGTGTCGACATCGTGAAGGCACAGATGAATATCGCGGCCGGTGCCTCGCTGGAGGATATTCACCTCGCCCAAGACAAGATTTCCATCACCGGGTCTGCCCTGCAGTGCCGCATTACCACTGAAGACCCGAATAATGGGTTCCGCCCGGATACCGGTACGCTGACCGCGTATCGTTCGCCGGGCGGCGCTGGCGTGCGTTTGGACGGTGCAACTTCTGTGGGTGCAGAGGTCTCGCCGAACTTTGACTCTTTGCTGGTAAAGATGACCTGCCGCGGCGTCAATTTCGAGCAGGCCGTGCAGCGCGCCCAGCGCGCGCTCAACGAGTTCCACGTCTCCGGTGTGGCCACCAATATCGGCTTTTTGCGCGCCCTGCTGCGCGAGCCGGACTTCACTCAGACCCGTGTGGACACCGGCTTCATCAACGCGCACCCGCACCTCCTCAAGGCACCGCCCGCCGTCGATGAGTCTGGTCGAATCCTCGAGTACATTGCGGAGACCACCGTTAATAAACCCAACGGCGAGCGCCCGACGGCACTTCGTCCCTTTGACAAGCTCCCCGAGCTGGACTCTTCTGAGCCGCTACCGCGCGGTTCCCGCGACGATCTGCTCGAGTTTGGGCCACAGAAGTGGGCAGAAAAGATCCGTAAGCAGCACGCACTCATGGTTACGGATACCACCTTCCGCGATGCCCACCAGTCCCTGCTGGCCACCCGCGTGCGTAGTACTGCGCTGGTTTCCGCCGCCGAGGCTGTCGCTCGCATGACCCCGAATCTCTTCTCCGTGGAGGCATGGGGTGGTGCTACCTATGACGTCGCCATGCGCTTCCTCCACGAGGACCCCTGGGTGCGTCTAGACATGCTGCGTGAGGCTATGCCGAACCAAAATATCCAGATGCTCCTGCGCGGCCGCAATACCGTGGGTTACACCCCATACCCAGATTCGGTCTGCCGCGGCTTCGTCCAAGAAGCAGCCAAGTCGGGCGTCGATGTTTTCCGCATCTTCGACGCACTTAACGACGTCTCCCAGATGCGCCCCGCCATTGATGCCGTCCTCGAGACCAATACCACCGTTGCTGAGGTGGCCATGGCGTACTCCGGCGACCTTTCCTCACCGAAGGAGAACCTGTACACGCTGGATTACTACCTCAAGCTGGCCGAGCAGATTGTGGAGTCCGGCGCCCATATCCTCGCCATCAAGGATATGGCGGGTCTGCTTCGCCCTGAGGCGGCTTCCAAGCTAGTCATGGCACTGCGCAAGGAATTTGACCTGCCGGTGCACGTGCACACGCACGACACCGCCGGTGGCCAGATGGCTACTTACTATGCGGCTGCGCTCTCCGGTGCCGACATTGTCGACGGCGCCTCCGCACCACTGGCAGGAACCACCTCGCAGCCATCGCTGTCGGCGCTTATTGCGGCCTTCTCCCAATCCAATCGGGATACCGGCATTGACTTGCAGGCAGTTTCCGATCTCGAGCCGTACTGGGAGGCCGTGCGCCAGCTCTACGCCCCGTTCGAGAACGGCATCCCTGGCCCGACCGGTCGCGTGTACAAACACGAGATTCCGGGCGGTCAGCTCTCCAACCTGCGTGCCCAAGCCGTTGCTCTTGGCTTGGCGGATCGCTTCGAGGTCATCGAGGACACCTATGCAGCGGTCAATGAGATGCTGGGGCGTCCGACCAAGGTCACTCCGTCTTCCAAGGTGGTGGGCGATCTTGCCCTGCACCTTGTGGGCGCGGGCGTCGATCCTGCAGACTTCGCCGCTAATCCGATGAAGTTCGATATCCCGGACTCGGTCAACCAGTTCCTCCGCGGCCAGCTCGGTACCCCTCCTGGTGGTTGGCCGGAACTGCGCGATAAGGTGCTCGACGGTCGCGAGGCGACCGGCGCCCAAATCAGCGAAGTTCCTGCTGAGGAGCAGCCGCACCTCGAGTCCGATAATTCGGATGAACGCCGTGCCAGCTTGAACCGCCTGCTCTTCCCCAAGCAGTTCGAGGAGTTCAACGAGTTCCGCCGTAAGTACGGCAATACCGAGGCGCTGACGGATACCACCTTCTTCTACGGTCTGACTGAAGGCGAAGAAAAGGTAGTCCACTACTTCCCAGAAGGCTCCACTGATCGCGCCGATCTCAAGCAGGTCGTGGTGCGTCTCGACGCCGTGGGTGAGCCGGATGAAAAGGGCATGCGTAACGTCGTTCTCAATGTCAACGGTCAGATTCGCCCGATGAAGGTTCGCGATGAGAACGCCGAGTCCACCGTCGCCACCGTAGAAAAGGCCGACCCCTCCAACGAGGGCCACGTCGCTGCACCATTCGCTGGCGTGGTTAATCCGACCGCCAAGCCTGGCGACGAGGTAAAGGTCGGCGACCAAATCGCCGTCATTGAGGCAATGAAGATGGAAGCTTCCATCTCCGCCACCAAGGATGGCGTGGTCGAACGCGTGGCCATTGGCCAGGCCACCAAGGTTGAAGGCGGCGACCTCATTGCCGTAATCAACTAGTCTGCACACTCAAGCGCCCCGCTTCCTTTGAGTAATCTCTAGGGAGCGGGGCGCTGTGGTGTCTAGCTGTGCTAAAAATCAACGATTTCGCCCATCCAAATGACCAAAACCGTCGACGAAACCGTTGGTTTAGATGGACGAAATCGTTGATTCGCGATGATATCGGAGGCTTGTCTTAGTCTAAGATAGCGGGCAATGCTAAAGAACCAACCAAGATGAGTGCTACGAGGCTGAGAAAGACTTTGGCCTGCCACCGGGCATAATTGAAGGACATTCCCGTACCGAAGCGCTTGTCTACCAGTACCGCCGGATCATCCGGGTTGTAATACATCACACCCCATTTATAGAGGTGGTCATTGTCCGGTGATTCTTTGTCTTCATCAGCGAAGTGAACACCGCGCAATTGTTCGGATAACCGGGATTGCTTGTAGAGAAGAAATACAACTAGACCGATGCTGCCACCAATGGTGAGAATCAACATTGTGATGATCGCGGCGCTGTGGAAGCGTTGATAGTGCGGGATAGGGCCGGTTACCTGTATGAAGGCCATCCCGGCGCTGATGAGCAGAGTAAGTACTCCCATTCCAGTGTTCGTGACAGCGAGGTTGGCTTCGTTACGCAGCCGCGCTTTAATGTTGCGCTCAGAGCGTGGGGATACCTCACTATGCGCGATAAAAGAGCAGATAATCGCAAATAGGCCCAGCAATGCTAAAGCGGCGAAAGAGGAGAAAAACACGCTCCCAATTGTTTTGTCGCTCCAATTGTCGGCTTCCATGGAGCCATTCCAGTGCACGGGAACGGGGTCAGGAATATCGGACCAGTGGGAAGCGACGATGATTACACCGGCCGCGATGCACAACAGGGAAGAGAGCATGGTTACCCATGGAAAAGTCGGCGTAGGGAAGCCGTCGAAGTTGGGCGTGCCAATGGATTTGTGGGAAACACGGGCAGCGATGGTGGTTTCCACCTCGTCGAACCAGCCGCCCGCTTTTTTAGCGGCGATGATGCGGCGGCGCTGGGATAGATAAGCCCACATGCCACCGAGCGCTACCACGAGGGAAGGTACGGCGGCTAATAGCGGTAGTTTCCAGGCAAAGAGGGACAGGACCGTCGCCGCAATGCCACAGGTCCACGTTCGTACCTTGAATCCGGCAAGGGCGGAGGTAACGGCAGGATCGGAAAGATAAGCCTTGGGTACGCGGACGCCGAGCGGTGTGCCAGGTGAGGCCAGGGAGGGCGTTTGGGCCATAATCCAAGTGATAGCAAGGGTGGTGGCGGCCATTAAAAGTGTGAAAATCATGACGATACTTCCAGGTCATTAAGGGTGGAGCTGAGTCGAGCGTGTAGCTCATCTGGGCTAAAGCCTTGTGCGCGGGCGAGTGCGACTACGCGGCTTAATTGCTCTTCTAGTTGTTTTTCTTGTGCGGCGGTGCGAGCACCAGGCCTGACGATGGATCCGGAGCGGCCGGCGGTTTCTACGAGGCCCTCGGAAACCAAGAGGTCGTAGGCCTTCTTTACGGTGGCGGGGTTAATGCCTATATCTTTGGCAACGCGGCGGACGGGATCTAGCTTGTCGCCATCGGAAAGCTGTCCGTGAGCGATAGCCAAAACGATTTCATCGTGAATCTGTTGAAATACGGGGACGTCAGATTCGGGGTTAAGGGTAATGAACATCTGTCACCTCCAATCTTTTTCTGTATTACTTATAGTAACACAATCTGTATTGCTAGTTGTAATACAAAATGAGATCCCAAAGAAACCCCAGGCATGTGTGACTTAATGCAGTGACATACCTGGGGTGTTGGGGCGGGGAGACTAGAGAAAAAGGGCCCCAGCGATGGCAGCAATACCGTAGCTCCCGCGCATGAAGTAACCGAAGACCTCGGGAGAGAAGGAGGCGCCGAAGCCGCCGGTATCAATGATATTCATGGTGGTCACGCGTGCGGGACGGGAGCGCTTAAAGGCGGCGTAGCTAAGCCCCAAACAACATGCTGCGAGCGTGAACAGGGACAGCTTCCACACGGTGGCGATGAAGGCGGTGCCAAGAACGGCAGCACCTGCGGTGGCAGCCAGCGGCAGCCCCCAGTCGGGCCAGGCACCATCGACGATGCGGCCGAAGGAGGCGGCGCGGCCGGTAGCAGCGCCGACAATGGTCCAAGCGGCAGCGAATCCAATAAGGGCAAGGCTGCCGAGCTGCGGGGCAAGCGCTAGGGTCAGCCCCATGACGGCGACCGCACCGAGGGGGATGTACCACCGGCGATACAGGCGCCGAGCAAAGAGGAGACTGAGCGAAGCCGTGGTATGCGAGCGCGGGCGCAGGCGCGCGGATTGGGAGGCGATGGCATCGGCAGAAACCTCAGAATCCAGTAGCCCAAAGGAGGACGAGCCGATGGCACGGGTACGGCCCGCGCGGAGGAGCGAGGCGAGATCGAAGGACCGCCAGCCGATGACAAACCGCAGCAGGGGTAGGGTTATCGCCGCATAGAGTGGAAGATGCAGTGACGTGCACAGGGCGAGGCCAAGGAGGCTTATGCCAGCGAGCTGCGCAATAGACAGCTTATCGACGCCCCGCATGCGCCCCCGCGGCCTATCCGCATAAACCCAACGCCCGAGCGAAAGGCTGCGCAGCGGGTAGAGCGTCTCGAGGAGAACCATGAGAGCGAGCGAGCCGATTCCGGCGCCAATGGTCGCGGTTGCAGGAAGGGTGGCAGCCGGGCGCTGCGCGAGCGAGGGCAGAAGCGCTGCAGCATTGTGCCAGGCGTAAACGCTGACGCTCGCGATAAGTGCTGCGATGAAGGCGTAATAGATGGCTGAGGAGGCTGTGGAGAGAAGTTTCATGAAATCTCCACCATTTCGTCGCAGGCATCGAAGATGACGCGGGAATGGGAAGCTAGCACAATACAGCGGCCATCGGCTGCGAGGTGCCGCAGCTCCTCGGCTAAGAAAGCGGTCCAGGTGTGGTCGAGGTGGCGCTCGGGTTCGTCGATAAGCAGGGCTTTGGCCGGCTGATAGAGCTGGGCCGCGAGGTAGACGCGCTGGCGCTGGCCCGAAGAAAGATCGCTGACCGCAGAACTCAGGATGGCGTGGTCGAGGGCCCAGAGCTCATGGATCTCGGTAAAGTCCACGCCGGTGCGGCGGGATAGCAAGCTAAAGTGCTCTCCCACGGTGAGATCGGGCAGGAAGACTGGGTCCCCGACAGAGATAACGGAGCCGGCCGCCTCCGCGCTACCGGGCGCGGCGCCGTCGATGAAAACGGTGCCCTCCAGCGGGGAAAGCTCCCCGCTTAAAGTCTGTAGCAGCGTAGATTTGCCGGCACCATTGGGGCCTTTTAGGCCGTATACGCGACCGACATCAAAGCTGCGGTTCAAGTGCCCCAAGGCGGCGGAATGTCCGTAGGCTGCATCTATTTTCAACATCGTTGATAGGTTAGCAGACAGGCGGCTGGCCCTAGGGGGGCTAAAAGCGGCGGAAGAATTTACCTGGGGCAAGCTCCTCGAAACCAGGCAGGGGCGTGGCCGAAGAGATACCGGGGGCGGTCTGTTCTGCCGCGAGGTCGATGGCGTTGCTGATGAGCAGGGTACGGGCGGCCGGGTCATCGGTAGAAACGACGAGCTCGGGGATGTCTTCGGGATCGAAGGGGGTGAGCCAGGCGGCGTCGTCAAGCGGGTGGGCCCAAGGATCGCCCAAGAAAGCTGGGCCTTTGTCAGCGGCGGGGTAGTAGTGCAAAAGCGCGGCGCCGCGGGGAGCAACGGTGGGATCCTCGTTGGCGGACATGGGCAAGGCGATAACGCCGCCGTCCACGATGGGGGACCACTCAGAGATATAGGAAGGGAAGAGGGCCGCGAGATAGTCGCGATCCTCTTCCTTGGCCAAGCGCACGCCGAGGGAAGAAGCAGTCATTCTTCCAGGCTAGCGGTGCGTGCTATTTGATTTCCAGTAGCACGCTTCCCTTGGTGGTAGAAGCGCCTGCTTCTACTGCTAGACCGGTAACGGTGCCGGCCTTATGGGCCTTGACAGGGTTTTCCATCTTCATGGCCTCGAGAACGAGGAGGACCTCGCCTTCGGCGATCTCTTGGCCTTCTTCCACGTTGACTTTGATGACCGTGCCCTGCATTGGGGAGGTAACTGCATCGCCGGAAACGGCGGCCTTGGCACCGGAGCCCTTGCGCTTTTTCTTTTTCCGTGGGGCGCCGTTGATACCGAAGGACGCGGGGAGGGCTACCTCAATGCGGCGGCCGTCGATTTCTACGGTGTGTATCTGGGAAGGCTCTGCTTCGGTGGCTTCGGCATCAGTGGAATCATCGTGGACGGGTAGCTGGTTATCCCATTCCTCTTCGATCCACTTGGTGTAGACACCGAAGTTGCCGTCTTCCGCGGTGAAGGCGGGGTCAGCAACGACAGCCTGGTCAAACGGGATAACGGTGGGCAGGCCTTCAACCTTGTACTCAGAAAGAGCACGGGCGGAGCGACGCAGTGCGGTCTCGCGGTCCGGGCCCCAGACGATGAGCTTGGCCAGCATGGAATCGAACTGTCCGCCAATGACGGAGCCCTGGACGACACCGGAATCTACGCGCACGCCCGGACCAGCTGGCTCGGAGTACTTCACGATGGTGCCAGGCGCCGGCATGAAGTTTGCGGCGGCATCCTCACCGTTGATGCGGAACTCGAAGGCATGGCCACGCGGGCTGGGGTCTTCCTTCAGCGAGAGCTCGTGGCCCTCAGCAATGCGGAATTGTTCGCGTACGAGGTCGAGGCCGGTGGTTTCCTCGGATACGGGGTGCTCGACCTGCAGGCGAGTATTGACCTCAAGGAAGGAAATGAGGCCATCGGCGCCCACCAGGTACTCAACGGTGCCGGCACCGTAGTAGCCGGCCTCGCGGCAGATGCGCTTGGCGGACTCGTGGATGGAGGTGCGTTGCTCATCGGTAAGGAAAGGCGCGGGGGCTTCCTCGACTAGCTTTTGGAAGCGGCGCTGCAGGGAGCAATCGCGCGTGCCGACGACGACCACATTGCCGTGCTTATCCGCCAGCACCTGAGCCTCGACGTGGCGGGCGCGGTCCAGATAGCGCTCCACGAAGCACTCGCCGCGACCGAAGGCGGAGGTAGCCTCGCGGGTAGCAGATTCAAAGAGCTCGGGGATTTCCTCTGCAGAGTAGGCCACCTTCATGCCGCGACCGCCGCCGCCAAAGGTCGCCTTGATGGCAACGGGAAGGCCGTATTCCATGGCGAAAGACTGCACCTCATCGGCACCGGCTACCGGATCCTTAGTACCCGGGGCCATAGGGGCCTCGGCGCGCTCGGCGATGTGTCGCGCGGTGACTTTATCGCCCAAGTTGCGGATGGACTCAGGAGAGGGGCCAATCCAGGTCAAACCGGCGTCAATGACGGCTTGGGCAAAGTCGGCGTTTTCGGATAGGAAACCGTAGCCGGGGTGAATGGCATCTGCGCCGGATTTATCTGCGGCGTCCAAAATCTTGTCAAAGACGAGGTAGGACTCGGCAGAAGTGGTGCCCCCGAGTGCAAAGGCTTCGTCGGCAAGCGAGGCGAAAGGTGCCTGGGCGTCTGGCTCGGCGTAGACGGCGACGGAAGCAATGCCAGCGTCGCGGGCCGCGCGGATCACGCGAACGGCGATCTCACCGCGGTTCGCTACGAGAACCTTTGAGATCTTTTTGGTTTCTACTGCCACGGCAGCAACCTCCTGAACACATTAGGTTGAATACGCAATCTATTCTTGCACACAAAAGCATGAGTTAATTTTCACGCACGCAAGGGGGACATTTTTGAACAAAAATAAACCCACATCCAGTGTGGACATGGGCTTATACGGCTAAACCGAAAAACTAACGCTCAATCGGCATTTTCACCATATTGCCCCACTCAGACCACGAACCATCGTAGACCTGCGCCTTTGTGAATCCCAAAAGATGCGTGAGTACAAACCACGTATGCGCGGCTTGGGCGCCCACGTGGGAATAGAGGATTGTGGCAGATTCAGGCTCCAACATTCCGTAATTGACCTGAAGCTCTTCGGCCGAGCGGAAGCAGGAGTTGGGGTAGGTGGAACGATCCCACTCGAGGTTGATCGCGCTAGGGATATGGCCGTGGCGCATGGTAGTGCCGTAGGCGGAATCACCATTGGGATCGTGTTCGGTGGCCTCGCCCGCAAACTCTTCTGGGCTGCGGGTGTCCACGAGCGTGCCTTCGGTCTCGCGCACCTGATCTACGAAGGCGCGCAGCATAGAGTCATCGCGGCTTACTTCGGGATATTCGGATGCTGGGAAGTCTGGAACCATGAAAGAGGTATCGCGTTCCTCGGCCATCCACGCATTGCGGCCGCCATCGAGCAGGCGAACGTCCTTGTGCCCGAAGAGGGTAAATACCCACAGAGCGTAGGCAGCCCACCAATTGGACTTGTCGCCGTAAAGAACAATCGTATCGTCGGCGTTAATGCCCTTTTCTCGCATTAGGGAAGTGAATTCTTCTCCGTCGATGAAATCACGGGTAAGTGGGCTAAGTAGTTCCGTGCGGAAGTTAATGCGGGTGGCAGTGGGGATATGGCCAATGTCATAGAGGAGCGAGTCTTCATCCACCTCAATAACGCGCAGGCCTTTGATGCCTAGGCGTGCGGACAGCCACGGTGCAGACACGAGGCGCTCGGGGTGTGCGTATTCCTGAAATGGGGGATAGGGATCAACGTCAGCCACTGTCCGCCTGCCTTTCCTATAAGGGTTAATAATTCGCTCCCACCACTTTAACCCGATTTTTCCCGTGATGATCACTTGGGACCATTCCTGTGGGGTGGGATACAGGATTCGGCCGGGGAAGGCGAGCGGCGGCCGGCGGGGTTAAAGGGAGGGGGCAGTTGCTGTCTCTTATACACATCT
>ERZ1031329.60-NODE-60-length-42115-cov-54.127247_pt1 | contig 42115 bp, 61 predicted proteins | sample MGYA00518053_ERZ1031329 | MGnify/ENA primary metagenome ERZ1031329 (study PRJEB33718, sample SAMN03159840) | human skin metagenome | collected 2014-02-25 | study: EMG produced TPA metagenomics assembly of the PRJNA266117 data set (Human skin bacterial metagenome... | reverse complement strand
GCGTGTCCGCCAGCTTCAAACGGTCCTCAAGCTGCGTCATAGACTTGCCCAAGTCACGCTTCGCCGCGGCGAGATCATCCCGAACCTTGTTGTCCATCGCCGTCTTAAGCTGCGTGTCCGCCAGCTTCAAACGGTCCTCAAGCTGCGTCATAGACTTGCCCAAGTCCAGCTTCGCGTTCGTCAACGCGGCGTTCGCCGCAGCCAGCTCACGCTCACGCGCCTGCGTCTCCGCCTGTAGCTTCTGGTTAAACTCCGCGGTGCCCGCCGAGATCGCCGGCAGCTCCACCTCAGTCAGCTGCTTAACCTTCTCCTGCGCTGCGGCCACGTCCCGCGCCGCCGCCTCCACAGCCCTCTTGTTGTCCGCAAGATCCTTGTCCAACTGCGCAAAGTCGGTGCGCTGCACCCACTTCCCGCCCGCGAACTGCAACATCTGCGACGTGCCCGTACCCGTCTTGAACCAAGTGTCGCCGTCCTTCGGGGACTTCGGAGTGGCCGACCCGTAGTAGATCGTGGACTTCCCATCCGCCGACGTTTGCGCCGACTCGGCCTTACGCAACGCCGAGGCGATCTCGTTGTTCATCGTCTGCTCAGCCGAAACACGATCCCTCCGGGCCTGCTCAGCCTCCTCGCGGGTCTGGGTGATCAGCTCGTCGTTCTTGACCATCTCCTCGTGCAGACGGTCTTGCTCACGGATCGACTCGTCCACCTTGTCCGAGATCTCACTGAACTTCTCCCCCGCCTCTGTGATCGCGGTGTCAAGCGGGCCCAGCCGCTCGTCAACAGCACCCGAGATCACCTTCATCGAGGCGCCTTCGCCCTTGATTGCCTTAGCGATCCCGCCAGCGATCTCCTTTGCGGCGTCGACGATGTGCCCCGCAAACTTTGCAGCCCCGAGTGCTACACCAGCAATGGCCTGGCCAACGCCGCCGATGAACGCGGCGATTACCTTGCCGAACCCGTCCGCCACCGTCTCAAGGATGGACAGCATGTTCGGCGTTGTTTCCTTCGCCGCGGGCGTGTCGTCATGGCGGGGGACGATCTCGAAATTCTCGGACACAGCTACTCCTCCACGTTCACAACGCGCACACCGCAGGTGTCGTACAGGTGCGCAGCTACCCGCTCCATCGGGGTGGCAAACTGAATGTCGATCTCCGGGTAACCATCCTGCGCCGGCACCTGAATGTGCGACAGCACAGACTCAATGCGCCGGATCTGTTCGTCACGGTTCACCTTGCAGCTCCTTCAAATCAATGTCGTCGTACAGCACCCGCGGGATCGGCACCCGCTCACGCACCGCGGGGAACGTCCGATGCACAATCACAATGTGATCCACCGCCGCCGGGTACTTGTTGTTTGCGATCTGCTCAACCCGCTCAAGCCGTCCGGACTTGTCACGGTTCTCGGCCAACAGGTAGTCGATGGTGGCCCTGAGTTCCGTCGCCCCCTTCTCCTGCTTGTCCTTCCGGCGGGTGAGCTTGGCCTGCCACGCGCCCCACCCGACGGTGAGGGCGGCGGTCAGAACAGTCGCCAGTGCGGCCCACGGGTTGTCAATCGGTTGTGGGGCGTCCAATGGCATCGCCGTCCTCCTCGAATGTTTCCGCCTTGCGGACAGTGCCCCAGAAGATCGCGCCACACAGTGCCAGGTACACAGACCCGCGGGAGAAGAACTCAATCGGGTCAGACCAGGCGTACAACAGTCCCCACAGGAACACCACGGCCGTCGAGATGCCCATGCCCACCGTCAGGGCTGAACGCTGCCTGGACAGGATCGCCACGGTGAGCGACAGCCACGACATCGCCCACAACGACGGGGACAGCCAGTCCTCCTCAATACGATCAATCAGGTGAGACAGTACCGTCTGCCGCTCCACAAAGTACGACACGGTACGGGCCGCAGTCAGACACCACATGATCCACGCGGCGCCCTCCTGGGTCTTAAACCTGGCGCCGATCCGTTCGCGCTGCTTCGCAAACATGGAGCCTACCCCTGCGGCCGGCGGGTCATTTGCTGGTACGCGCGCGCCGCTTCAGCCAGCGTGTCCTCGTCAACAGGTGCGGGCTCAACCTCGGCCTCGCCAGCCACGTTGAAGAACATCACCGCCGGCGCCTCGCCCTCAGCATCCGTGCGGGCCTTCGACTCGGCCAACAGCATGTCGTCCTTCGTCACATACGAGTCCGAACCGCGGTGAACCTTCGACGCCGCAAGCGTCAGCGAGCCCGCACCAGCCAGCGGCGCCACGATCTCAAGGATCTGGTATGCCGTCGACGTCCACTGATCGGCCTGCTCAACCGTGACAATCCCAAGGATTGCCAGGATACCCAGAACCGCCGCGACGATAGCGTAGAGCGTCTTACGAATTACCTGGTTACGAGTCATTTTCCTACTTCCCCTTCGTGATCGTGGACCCGACCGACACCTTGCCGAGCTTGTCCTTCATGTCAGGCACTCCCAGCGTCTCGCCAATCGCGCCGATAGCGTCCGTGACAGTGCGTTCACCCAGCTGTTCCCAGCCGGGATACTCGAGCGCGTCACGCCCGCCGGCGAGCTGTTCGCGCACGTCCTTCACATCGGAGCCAATCGGGCCGACGAACCCCTTAATGAAGTCGGCGACGTACTTCTTGATGCGGGCCTCCGACGCGCGGATCTCCGCGATGATCTCCTGCTTCTCACTCACGGTGAGTCCTCCTGTTTCAGCTTTCCTTGCGTTGGTGATGTTGTCCGCCAGCCACGGCGCCGGGTCGAGCGGCTTGCCGCCGATACGGCCAGGCGGCGACCAGCGTTCAAAGTGGCAGTGCGGCCCCGTCGACTGACCTTCGTTGCCGACGCGGGCAATGAGCTGGCCGGCCGTCACCCGGTCACCCTTGCGCACGTAAATGTCCTGGTGGCGCATGTGACCAAAGATGAAGTCGTGGCCGACGCTGGCTTGGCAGTCCAGCCACACCCAGTTCCCGAACCCGGTCACCGAACCGGGCGCGCGGTCGTTGCCCTCAATGACAATGCCGTCGGCGGGGGCGTAGATCGGGGTGCCGATTGGGGCAGCGAAGTCCAGACCGTTGTGCGGTCCTCCCCAGCGGATGCCGAACCCGGAGGACACGCGCCACTTGCCGTTCTCCGGGCCCATCGGGTGACACACCTTCTTCAGACCGGCGGTCGCGTTGATCGTCGCCGGCGCGGTCGTCGTCGGCGTCGGCGAGACGATGCCAGCCATAGCGTCGTACCAGTACACCGCGCGCTGCATGAACTTGTCGTGGTACTTGCCGCCCTTGTTCAGGTGGTACGGGCACGACGTAGATGCGTACTTGGAGTGCGGGTTGATTGTCTTGCCCCACACCGGCCGGCCCCACTTGAAGAAGTGGTGCAACGCTGCCGTCAGGTGCGCGGCCTCCTCGATCGCCTCGGCGGAGATCGACCAGTCGGGCCCGCCGTCGTTCGATACCTCCACACCGATCGACTCAAGGTTCACTTCCCAGTTCGCGGCGTGGTACGCAGTGTCATTGTCGTACACCAGCTGGCCAATACGGCCAGTACGCTCCACCTGGTAATGCGCAGACGCGGCGCGCGCATTGTTCCAGAACGACCGCAGACCTTCCGTGGTGTTCACACCAGCGTTGTGGTGCAGCACCATGTACCGCGGGCGTCGCCCCTGGCGTCCCTTCGTGAAACGATGCGCCCCAACTAGGCACACAACGTCAGGCTCGAGCGTGTTCCAATTCTTCACGTCAGCCCCTCCTACCTGTTCCTATCATCAAGCACACTACCCTAGATAGGCATGCTAAGGTGCTTTCGGGAACAGGCTGGAACCGTCCGCTAACGGCCCGCTCCCACAAAGCCCCACGCACGGCCACCCCACTCGTGCGCGGGGCTCACCTTATTGCTCAAGCAACGCCACCTTGTTGATCAGCGCAGCAATGCCCGTGAACTGCCGCATGATGGAATCGAACGGGTCACGCCGCGGCTTGTCCGCCACCTGCACCGTCACCTCCGGGGCGGAAGAAGTCGTCCACTTGTACTTCAACGCTGTGACAAACGCCACCACGTACCTGTCGCCAGGCAACTCAAGCGCAAGCATCGACCCCAGCTGATAATCCACACCCGGCGCCAGCCCCACATTCGGCAACAGTGTGAACTCGTGCGAACGCTGCGAACGGGTCTTGAGCTGCTGCTGTTTCATCATCGACACCGCGTCCAGCGTCAACCCTGTCGACGGGGTGAACGTCTCCATCATCCCGAACGGGCCCATGCGTTTCTTGCGCGCCAGGTCAGGGAACGAGTGGTACGACATGATGCGGTTGTCACCAATGTCCGCCACCGCAGACGAGTTCAGCAACACGCCAAGCCCACCCGAAATGACGTTAATCAGGGTGCCAATACCCATCTGGATCAGCGAGTTCAACCACTCCGGCGACTGCCCACCCACCGTGTACCGCCACGCCGTCGGCTTCACCGTCTCAACCTCAAGCGACGCATACTGGTGCCGGCGGATCATCAGCTGTGGCTTACCCCAATACTCCACACTGTTCGCCGCCTGCGACGTCGACGTGGCGATATTCGCCCACACGTCCTCCCAGAAGTCCGCAATAGACCTCGCCAGGCCACGCAGGAACAACCCGCCGGAGGGGATCTCCGCGCGCTGTTTCACGTCCCAGATGATCGCCGGCCGATCCTCCGTGTGCCACTTCGGCTTCGCCTGCCCACGCCCCGGCAGATACAACTCCGCCGTCAACGTCAACCCCTCAGCATCCAACAAACCTCGGATCAGATCCAACGACTGGTTCATCTTCAACGTCACCGTCACCCACCGGGTATACATATCCGCCGCCGCCGGCGGCGCCACCCAATGCACACGACGCTTGTTACCCAGCTGCATGCGGTCAAGGTTCGGCTCAAGAATGTTCATCTTCACAACATCCGCCACCGGCCCCACTTTGATACTCCGCTTCGACACCTGCAACTCCGCAATCTCATGGGGGTTCGGCCAGGTGAACACACCCTCCAAGAACTTCTCCGGCGACACAGCCACCACCCGCACCAGCGGATACACCTGGTCGTAGTCCTCCACCACATGCGTAGCGAACCACACCGTCTCCATGTCGCCACACTGCACCACCACCGGGATCGACGCATCCGGGTGCGCATCCACAAACACGGCCTTCGACGTCTCGTTCAACTCGCACTCGAGCCGCAGCTGCCCCACATCATTCAGCACCAGCTCGTACTCGACGGAGACAACCTTCGTCAACCGGGTCACCTTCGTGCCGTCGACGTTGAGCACGAACACCTTCGCCTCCGGCGCCGACACCCGACGCAACGCACGTGTATCCATCAGAACAACAACCTCTCCACTCGCGGCGTCAACTCCACTTTGAACTTCCCCGCCGCCGACGACTTCACATTGACCTGAACCTCGGAGCCCGCCGGCACCAGCGCGTCAGCGTTCTGCCCCCACGGCGCAGCAATCGGCGTCACCGACGCCGCCGGCGTGCCGAACTTCTGCAAGATCGCCTGCGCGGCCTTCCCCAGCTGCGAGATGTTCGGCTCCCACCACCACTCAAGTGGCTTCACATCCCCAGCAAGGGAGTACGTCAGCGCATTGGGGTCAAGGTCAAATGTGCCGGGGCCAGGGGTCTGAAACGTAAACGACGCGAGCACATCGTTACCAATGTTCACTTTGATCTCGACCTGCGCCGGCGGCGCATCCACAGTGATCCTCGGCGCCACAGCAATCTGCCCAGGGTTCTTCATCATCGAAACGTGTACCGTCCCAGGAACCAACGACCCCTGGCTGACTTCATCATCCAACCGCGGGTACGGATCATCCGACGAACACACCATGAGGAACCGGGCCCGCATCGCCACCATCGGATCAAGCGGCAACAGCGACTCAACCTCCTCCGTGCGGTACACATCCAGATAGCGACGCCCGCCCGCGGGGTGCCGCGCCTCGAGCACACCCGTCTTTGGAGCGACCGACGTACCGTCGTCCACCGGCCACGCATCCAACCAGCGCGAAACCGTCTCGTAGAACGTCGCCCCCGAGTCGTCGTACATCTCCTCCTGCATGCTATCCGGCGGCACCAACTCAACCGCCAGCTCAAAGTTCGACTGCTGCGGCAACGTCGACACACGGAACGAGTGCCGCGACGCCAGCACACGCCGACGCTGCACATCCACCGGCGGGCCGAACAACCCCACCGGCTTGCGCAACAGCGTCGCCGGCTGCTGATTCTGGTTCGGCCCCTGCAACTGCCACCGCCGACCATCCGGCCCGGTGTAGTACAGCTCATTTCCTGTGATAGCCACTTAGAACACTCCCGTCAGATTCTCAAAACCAACCATCGTCTTGCGACGGAACTTCGCCGCCGCATCCGACGCATCCGCCGCCGTGATATTCCCGATCGTCTGGTTCACCACAACACCCTGACCCTGCTGGGTGTTGGCCATGGCCGCGCGGTGCTCACGCACAGCGTTCATGCCTGCGGCGCGCGCCGCCTGGTCGTCGCGCTCCTTCGCCAGCTCACGCTCGAGCTCCTTACGCATCTGATCCGGGGTGCGGTCAGCGTTCTTCAGCGCCTTGTCTCGCGCCTTCTGCCGGTCACGCTCGTCAGCCTGCGCCTCACGCATCACGTCGCGCTCGTCCCGGTACTTGTCCTTGTACTGACGCTCCACCTGCCGGCGCCCACCACGGACGTCATTCAGCACCGCGTTCCATGTCTCGTCGTCCGGGTTGACCAGGTTGTATAGCGGAATGTCGCGGGCGATACGGGCGTTCAAGCCGATCTCGTCGGCCATGTTGTCGCCGTACCAGCCTTGCAGGTACTTCCCGATCAGACCCCAGTCAATCTCGTCAAAGCTGCCCTTCGCCTTGAACAGCTTCTCCGTGTCAATGTCACGGTGCCACCGCTCCGCCCGGTGAACCTCCTCACCAGACAACAGCGCGGCTTGAACCTCCGGCGGCAGATCCGTCAACGGCATCGCCGTATCCACCGCGCGACGAGCCGCGTTCACCTGCGCCGGGTCAAGCCCCTGCGCCAGCGCCCACTGCTCCATCTCGTCCACACGGCCACGCACCTGCGGCTCGTACTCCGTGGCGTAGCGGTCATTGTCCAGTGCCCGGATGATGCCGATGGAGCGGGAGTCAACCTCCGACCAATCCTGGATTGTCGACGAGATCCGCACGTTCTCCGGGATCAGGCCGGCCTGGTCAACAGACCGCACCGCCTCCTCATGGTCAGGATCAACGTCGGTGTAGACGAACTGGCCGCGCTTGTATCCGGTCATGGCGCGGGCGTAGCCGTCCTCCTCCTTCTTCCGGCGGGCCTGCACATCCGCAATCTCCTGCTCGAGACGTGCCGCCTCATTCTTCTCCGCCGGCGTCAGCTCCTTGCGCTTCTGCTTCTCCTTCAGCTCACGCTCGCGCTCGAGCTTCTGCTGCTCAACCTTCTGGTACGCCTCCGCCTTCGCGCGCTGCTTGTTCAGCTCCGCCAGGCGCCGCGAGTTTGGGTTGCCGTACTTCACCCCACCGTTGGCCATGGCCTCGATCGCGTTGCCGGCGGCATCCACCAGCGACAGGCCGAACAGCTCGGCCGTCTCCGCCAGGATCTTCGTCGACCGGCCACGCTTCGACGGCGCGTGCGGGATGTACGACTCGCCACCCGTCTCGTTCTCCGCCCACAGGATGAACGAGCCACCCGGCGCCATGCGCGCCTCACGGTGCTGCGGCAGCACACCACCACTAGCCATAGGGGTGAAGATGCCACCGTCCGCGGCCGCGCCCTGTTTCTTCGTCACGATCGTGTGCGTCGACGTGGTGTTACGCCCATTCAGCGAGGCGATCTGCGCCAGCACTGCGGACACGTTGGACTGCACCGTGTGCATGGAGTTAGTGTTCGCCGAGTTCAACCCAGCAACCTTGCCGGCAACCTCCGGAACATTGTCCTTCACCGTGTGCTGCGACTCCGTAGGCGACGCGAGCTCCGCCTTCTTGCCGGCAACATCATCCACATTCGCGGTGATCGTGTGCTGCGACTCCGTAGGCGTCGCCAGGTTGTCCTTCTCCGCCTGCGCCTGGTTATCCCCGACGACAAGGTTCACCGGCGCCTCAATCGGGTCAGCCGCGGCCGACATGTCAACCTCGTTCGTGCCCTCCACGAGGTTCACCGGCTTATCAACCGGCTCCGGCTCCGCAGCACCCTCAGTCTCGTCCACACCCTTGACGATGTTCAGCTGCTTCTCAACAGGCTGCGCCAGCTCCTCATTCGTCGCCGCCACTTCGTCAGCGTTCGACGTGACCGTCTGGAAGGTGTGGATCTCAGTACCGTCCAACCCGAGCACCTTCGCCAGCTCCTCCTCGGCGTTGGACTCAAGGACGAATTGGCCGTTGATCTCCTTGCCCGCATTGATCTGCTCAAGGAACTCCTGAACCTCCGGCGCGTTCGTGTCCAGGTAGACCGAACCGTTGATGTTCTGCGCGTCCACGCCCATCTGTTGCAGCTTCGCTACAACCTCGTCGACCTGGCCGGCCTCCACGTTGATCGCAATTTCGGCGTCGCCCATGCCGTCCATCTGGGCCTTCAGCTCAACGGCCTGCTGCAACGCCTGGTCAAGGCCACGCACTTCGATCTCAGCATCCGACATGCCTTCCATGTCGGACTTCAGCTTGTCGATCGCGCCGGCAACTTCCATCTCGTTCTCGAACTCGACACGCAGCTGACCCGGCTGATCCTCAATCTCTGTGACCTTCGCACCCAAGGACTCAAGCGCGTTGACCGCACGATCATTCGGGTCAGCCTCAATGACCAGCGACTTCTCGTCGGGAATGTCCACGATCTTGTCACCCAGCATCGTCATGACCGACGCCGTAGCATCCGCGGACTGCTTCGCCCCCTCAAAGCCACCCTCGAGCGCCTGCAACTGCACGTTCGCACGCGACATAGCGTCCGCCACACGGCCCCACTGCTCCGAGTCCACCGACGCCATGTTCTCGTTCAGGTAGTCACGGTTCTGCTGCATGAACGAACCCAGGTCAGCCTTGCGCTTGTCGTAGCCTTCCTGGTCAAACGACTTCTCGCCCTTCCAGTTGTACCGCTGGAAGTCGTCCTTGCTGGTATTCCAGTGCTTATCCAGCCACTCCTCCGATGCGCCTGCGCGCTCCGAGATCTCCTTGTTGCGCTTCTCCGAACCGGGCCCGCCCGTGATCTCGTTGATCTTGTCGACCACACCGCCGATCATCTCAACCACCGGGCCGACAGACTCCACCATCTTCGCCGAGATCTGCAACAGATCCTCACCCAGGTTGCCGATCGTGTCACCGTGCTCCGACAGGAAATTCCGCGCCGCCGGGATCACATCGTCGACAATCGCGCCACCCCACTGCTTCGCAATGTCCCAGACCTCGCGGGCCGAGTCAGTGGCGCCCTGGAAGAAGTCAGCGATCTTCGCCTGCCCAACATCGGACGCCGCAAAGTCACGGAAGTCCACAATGGCGCCGCGCATCGCGCCCCACACACCACCGTCACCGAACGAGGCGTCCGCGCCCGCGGCCATAGCCTTCAGGAAGTCACCACCGCCAGACCACAAGTCCTTTGTCAGGCCACCGATCTCACGCAGACCATCACCCGCGGAGTTGATCCAGTCGGTGATCCGCCCCTCGGACATGTAGTCGTTGAACCAGTTACCCAGCTGCGAGAACGCCTCACCAATCGCCGGCATCGCCTCACGCGCACCCACATCCACCATGCGCACAAGCCCCTCAGTGAAGGACTCCATGCCAGGCTGCATCGCCGCCAGCGACTTATTCATCCCGTCGAACGTGGACTCCACCCGGCGCGCGATCTGCGGGGAGGCGAGGGTGTCCATGATGGTGTCGCCGAGGTCGCCGATCACGCCGGCCATTTCGGGGAACTTCCGCGACACGACCGGGAACAGGTTGTCCGACATGTTGCGGAACGACTCGGCGGCGCCGTCGAACATGGACTGCTGCATGTCGTCGCGCATGGCCATGAACGGCTCGTACATGTCGTTCATCACGCCCATGAACTCGCGGGCGTTGGGGGTCAGCTGTTCCATCGCCGCGGCGAATTGCTCCGGGTCGCCCAGCGACTTGAAGGCGTTACCCATCCCGTTGAGGGACAGTGCGACGGCCGCGACAGACGTGCCCATCTGTGCGAGCGCGGCGGGGGCCGCGGCGACTCCGAGCATCACCTGGCCGAGCGGCTTCGTCACCGCCACCAGTTCGGCGGACAGGCCGGCCACCGCGTCGGTGACGATGCCGATGCCGGCCGCGACGGAACCGCCCATCAGGGACAGGCGGAACCCGGTCAGCGCGCCCTGCGCCGCCAGCCCCGGCACACCGGCGAACTTCGCCATGCCAGCGAGCCCCTTGTCCGGCTTGGCCAGCTTCAGCGGCGAGGACGGCGCGGCCTTCATCTCGTCGGTCAGGTCAGCGCCCCACCGAACAATCCCTGTCGCATCCGGCAAGCCGAGGCCGTCGATCATCTTCACGCCAGGTGTGCTCTTGACCCCGCCCAGCATCTTCGCCAGGTGGGCGGGTGCGGACAGGCCGTGCTGCATGCCCTTCTTCAGGTAGAAGGTGAAGTCCGAATCGCGGTCGCGGGTGGCCGTCGCCTTCTTCACCGCGTCAATCCAGGTGTCCGCCATGGGGCGCCCTGCCCTACGCTCCTCATTCGAGATCACGTGACGGTACGGGGTGCCCGTCATGTTCTGGAAGTCACGGTGCTGCGCGCCAGACTTCGCCCAATCCAGCATGTCCGTCGCCCACGCCGGCGTATCCTTGGTGCGAACAAGCACCGGCTTGCTCTCACCCAACCGGGCGAGACGATCGTCAACCTCCGCGCGGCGACGGTTCAGCCGCGTCAGCTCTGCCAGCGTTGCCTGCGTGTCCAGCCGGGTCAACGCATCCTGGCCGGTGCGGGACATGGCGTTGTCGAACCGCTCAATGGCGATAGCCTGCTGGCGTAGCGCCGCACCAACCGCGTCACCGCGATCCTGCATGGACTTCGACAGCTCGCCCGCAAGGCCGCGCTGCAACGTCGCGCCACCAACCTTGCCTAGCGCAGCCTCCTCACGATCAACTGCCGCGTCGAACAGTACGTTCGCGCGCTGGCGCCGCAGCGCAGCAACCGCGCGCACATCCTCGGACACATCACGGGTGTGCGCCTGTACCCGGCCGATCAGCGAGTGGATAGCCTCGGCGGTGCTCTGTAGCTCCGTCTGCCGGCGCAGATGCTCGCGGTCGGCGCGCCGCTGCCGCAGCGTGTCCTCCGACATTGACTCACCGATCGCGTGAGTCAGGCGGTCGTAATCAAACGCGGCGTAGAAGTCCTCGTCGGGGCGGGACGGCTTCTTCCCCTTCGTAGGAGCAACCTCTTTCTCAACCGCGTCCTTCTGCAGGCCAGGCGCGTCGACGACCGAAACCTTGCGCACGTCCTGCTTCGCCGGCATCGCTTCAATGGCCTCAGTGATGCGGCGTAGCTGCTCGGCGTATTTGTCCATGCCGTCGTGGAGATCATCCAGGTCGCTGACCTTCGGGATGATGTTGACGATGCGGTCACGGGTCAGGTGGTCTAGCTGCAACTCGGCGGCGGCGTCGTCGACCTCAACCCAAACCTCGGCGCGCGCGGTGAGATCGTCAAACCACTGCTTCTCAAACTTCGTCAGGTTGTCGTTGGCGTGATCCAGCCGGTCAATCAGATCATCGAGCTCCGTGTACGTCGATGGGTCAACCTCGACCTTGATCTTGCGGCCGTCGCCCAGGCCGGCCAACTGAGCGTCCAGGCCGTCACCAACGACGTCTACGTGGATCTTCGTGTGGCGGTCGCGCGCCAGCGCATCCAGCTTTGCCTCCGCGGCGTCGCCGTCGACGTCAACATCAACCTTGACCTTGACGTTCTTCTTGTCAAAGTAGGTGTTCAGCGACTCGAGCTGCTTCGCAAAGTCGGCCTTGTCGTCGTCGAACTCCGGCTTGATCCGCAGCTTGACGTCGCCGTACCAACCGTCGTTGTCCCACTCAATGCCGTTCTCGCCGAACAGGCCGGTGAACGGGTCAGCGTCCGTGTCGACGTTTGGGCGCAGCCACACCGGCTGCTCCCAATGGCTATCATCCTTCCACTCGAAATAGTTGTCTGTGAAGAACGTGTCGAGCCCGCCGGCGGACTCGGGGTCAACCTCCACCCGCAGCTTGGCCTTGTTGCCGAGCGAGTTCAGCCGCGACTCAAGCTCGTCCAGCTTGGACAGGTGCTCCCCCAACCCGTCAAAGCCCTCAGCATCCAGCTTGACTCGCAGCTTGTAATCGTCCGACTCCGCCGCCTCCGACAACACCTGCTGCACAGACCGACGGATGTGATCAAGGGAGCCTTCCTGCACCTTGAACCCAACCGACAGCTCCGTGTCGGCACCCGTGATGGACTTGCCGTCGCGGCTGCGACGCGCCATTTCCGCGTCACGGAGTTTCCGCATCGCGTCTGCATGCTTCTGCAAACGCTCCTGCACAGCCTCGAGATCCTGCTTCTGATCCACGTCGTAGTATTCGACGCCGACACGCACCCGCTCATTAGCGAGCTGCTGGATCTCAAGGCGGGCCTGGCGAGTATCAGCCTTCACCTTGACGGAGACAGCCTGATCCTTACGCCGCATCGACTTGGCAAGCTGGTTCAGATCCTTCTGGAAGTCCTGCTTCGCCTCGTCCGAATCATCCGGGGTGATCCGAACCTTCTGCTTCGGCCCCTTACCGTTCGCAGCCTCCTGGTCACGCTCCTTCTGCCAGGCGTCCAGCTCCTTCTGCCACCCGTCGCGGTCTACTTCAGGCTCCACAGGAACCTTCAAGCCGTCCCCGGAGTCGCCCTTCCACTTGGCTACATCTTCGGTGAGCTTGATGAAAAAGTTCTCAGTATTGGGCTGGACAGTAACCCACGCCTCGCCTACCTTCGCCACAACAACCTCCTGGGGCTACAACGACTCACCCGTCAAGGCGAGCACCACAGCGTCAACCTCACGGTCAACTGCTTCTTCCTGCAACAACATCGCCGCCGACCGCGGCCGCGGCAGCGGCGCCGGCATCCGCGCATCTGGGTTACGAGCCGACACGTAGATCAGCTGCGCCAGACTGTCTTGCACCCCACGGAGCGCCGACACAACCGGCGTCTCCTCAATGAAGTCCAAGTCGTAGTCGTCCCCATCAGCCACAGGGAACAACTCGGCCAACGACCTGTCCTTCAAAAGCTTGTTCTTGTACCTGCTCGCGGTAGGCAACGCCGCCGCAAACCGCACCAGCTGCGGCCACGGCCGGCGCCCCTCCGGGTACTCATGCAGGTCGACCCCGTACTCCTTTTGGAAGTCGACCTCCAACTCAGACCCGGCGTAATCCACGAGCGCAACTACTTGTCGGAGTCCTCGGAGTCTTTTCCCGCCGCACCATCCGAGAAGATCAACCCGAAATGGTCAAAGATATGACGGAACAACTCATTGGCAGCATCCGCCGGCGCGTCCTCAAGCACCGCCTTCACACGCGGCCAGTCCTTCTTCGTGAACGCACGCTCAAGGAGATCCATCATCACCCGTGCCGTGTTGCCCGTATCCGGGAACTCGAGCTCCGTGGTGAACATGCGCAGCGGCACATCTTCCAGCACGATCGCCTTCTTGCCGTCGCCCAGATCAATGTGCAGCGGCTCAACACCGCGACGCTCCTGCGCCTCGGCCACAAGATCCTTGAACTTCAGGTCTGCCATTTCTTCTCCTCCTGGTAGGGCAAACAAAAACTAGGGACAGGATACCCCAGATGGATACCCTGCCCCTAGATGCGGACACTTAACGGTTAGGACGTGGCAAAGCCCATATCCGCCAGGCGCTTCTTCGCGCCAGGGCCACCGTAGAAACGCTTGGAGGAGAAACCAAGCTTGGTGTCCTTCGTCGCCGTCACGGACAGCGGGTAGGTCACCGCGGACTGCGGGTTCCAGTTCTCCGCACCACCCTTCACGATCGCGCGCGGGAGGTAGCGGCCAAAGTAGAACGCATCATCGCCGGTGCCGTCGATGCCCACAAAGAGCATCTGGACGAACATGGTGTTCGGCTGGGAGTTGTCCTCAATGACAATCTCACCGTTGGCACCGGCCTTGATCTGGTTCATGTACTCGGCGGAACGACGCGCCGCGATCATCAGCGTCTCCTTGCGGGTGTCCTGCAAGGTCGCCTCCACACCAAGGGTGGACAGGGTGACGTCACGGCGAGACGGCTCGATCTCACCCCAGGTTTCGGTCGTCTCCTCCTGATCCTCAGGGGTGAACACCGGGGCACCGTCGCGGGCGATACGGCCCATGCCGGTAAAGCCGGTCTGAAGCTTCAGCTCACCCTTGGAATCGGTCAGGGCGGTGATCGGCTTGGCGGACAGCGGGGCGACCAGGATCGCACCACCAGACACCATCTTGCGGATCAGGCCGTCCTTGGCGCCACGGTAGTTGTCAAGGTCAAAACCAGTCGTACCGGAAGAAATCGGCTCAGACATTAGTGTGCTCCTTCTTGGAGTAGTTGCTTACGGAAACCCAGCGAGTACACCATTGTGTACGTGCGCTGAGAGTCGTCGATATTGTCCGCGACTTGCGGGCCGGCGTTTTCAACAACATCATCGACGAGGATGCCGCGAACCCTCCGACCCACCAGATCATTCAGCGCGTCCGAAATCTCCGTGGCCAGCTGCCTGGCCTCCCCACGATTAGGACACTCCACCTGTATCTCCACTTGACCATACCGCGTCTCGTCCTGCGTGTACGACGGAAGGCGCAGCACAATCACCACCGGGCCGTCATGGCCACGCTCGGGATACCACGAACCAACCCACACACGGGTATCGACAAGCAAGTCCTCGAGGTAGTCCATGACCACTTCGTCCTGCTGCGGGTAACGCCACTTCACCATTACGACCCCCGGTTGTACTTGTCGGCGTTCAGGAACGGCTTCGGCTTCGCCCGCCGCGCAGGCCCGCCGTGAACGATCTTAGGAGAAGCAACCGCGTGCCCTCCCGATACGCCTTTCATTGCCGCATACAGCGAGCGTTCCGGGAATGGATTAACGCGGCCACCCAGCTCGCGCTCAAGACCGTACCTGGTATTTGTATTGACCACACTAGCTTCAGCACGGTCGCCAAAAACACTTCCGCCCGTCTTTACCGCGAGACGAAACGATCCCGCGTTGAAGCCGGTACGCTTATGCGTCGCGGCGGCGGCGGCGGCGGCAATCGACGCACCTTGGCCGGCAATCCATGCAACCATCGGCCCACCGTTCAAGATCGAGCGAAACTGCGAAAAGTCAGGGTCAAAGTACGCCACAGCTCACCACTTCCCAACCCGTTGCAGGTACACCTTCGCACCCGGTTGCCACCCAGACGGGTACGTCCCGACAATCAAATGCGACGTCACCAGCCACTCATAGCCAGCGTGCCGCACCTTGTCGCCCTCCTGAATGTCCTCAGTCGGGTTGACGTACAGCTCCGCATCGGCCTCCACCGCGTACATCGTGCGGCCACCGTCGGACTTCTCCGACCCGGCCCAGTTCGACATGTCGCGTTCCTGGAAGATGCAGTTGTCGATCGTGTGATGAAACTCGTGCTTCGCGTCACCGTCACGGTCACGCTTCACACTCGCCCGCCACACATCCACCGTCATTACACCGACAAGCATGAGGTCACCACCACCGCTTCTCCGAGTACGGCACCGGGCCACCGACGATATTGGTTTCCCAATACTCCGTCTCCGTGTCCCCACCTTCCTCGTCGCGCGTGCGCGACACGGTAGCGAACCCGTAAAAGCCCAAACCAGGCTCCTGCGAGTTACGCACCAGCACATCACGCTCCGGCTTAGTGAACACCCCGGCGCGAACCTCGTCCCGATCCAGGCGAGCCGACCACGAGCCGACCTGCTGCTGGATGTAGCGGTCAGGGTTCTTGAAGGTGCGCAGCGCAGCGGACAACACCACAGCCGCAACATCGCGCGGCACGTTCGCCATAGTCCACTGCGCCCGCGTCTCACCCAGTGCAAGCGCAGACACGTCCTCGATGATCGCCTGCGCGCGCTGCTTCTCGTTCTCCTGGAAGTCGCGGCCCAGGCGGATCTCGAGGGCTTCGAGAGTAACGAGCGGGTCGGCGCCTTCAGGGGCCACCGGCTCAGTGTTGCCTAATGGTTCACTCATAGCGTCTCACCGCCCTTCTCGATTAGCCCGCCGCCGGGACGGTCGGGTTGTTGCCGGCCTTCGCGCGCAGATCCGCGACCTTGTTCAGATCAGCGGTGACCTTGAAGCCGCGCAGGAAGTGCTCCTTGCCCTTCGCGTCCAGGTCGTTCATGTGGTTGGTGCCTGCAAAGCAGTCCACGATGGAACGATCCTCGGCGTAGTCGGCGTCGTAGTCGCGCAGCCAACGCAGCGCGGTCTGCGGGGTGGACTGCGACGCGCCGAACACCGCACCCTGCGGCACGACAGGTGCCGCGGTAGCGAGCGTGAACGCCGTCTTGTGGAAGGCGTACAGCTCGTTGGTGGGCACCTGGTTGGACTCCACGATGGTAAAGCCGGACAGCTTACCGATGGTGGCGTCACGCAGCGCGCCGGCGTCGCCGGCCTCGTTGACCTTCACCAGGTTCGGGGCGTTGCGGATCTCCTCCGCAATCTCCGCACCAGCCACAACCACACGGTCGTTGGCCGGGATGTAGCGCATGGAGAACAGGGTGGCCAGGCGGTTGAACAGCGCGTGCGCGCCCATCTTGCCGGGGCCGTAGAAGTCCTCCATCTTCAGCGTGCCCTTGACCTTCGTCGCGTCAATGATGTTGAAGTCCTGGTCAAAGCGACCATCGGTGTACGGCGCGTTGACGATCTCGTCAACCACCATGTCCTCGATGTACTCCTGCAACGCACGAACCTGCGGGGCAAGGATCTCCACCGCAAAGTTCTGAATGTCAAGAGTCAGCTGCTCGTCCGTGACGGACGTGGCGTGGTACGGGAACTTCGTGAGCTTCACGCCCAGCTTGTTCTCGGTCAGCCAGTCCAGCTTGATCCGGCGATCCTCGCCGGTAGCACGCAGGTCACGATCCTTCGCCTTAAAACGGCCAGGGATCTTGACGTTGATCGTGTCGTTCAAAGAGCCTGCAAAGTCATGCGCAGACCACTTCCACACGAGCTGCGCCACAGCAAGCTCGCGCTCAAGAAGGCCAAGAGCCGTCTTAGCGAACAGCTCAGCCTTGATAAAATTATGCTGCTCACCAGCCATAATTTCCTCTCCTTAGATACGGGGCAAGTTCTGCACCAGTTCATTCGGAGACTTCGAGGCAAGATCATCGAGCTGGCTCGGGTTGCCGCCACCAACACCGCGGCGCTCCCGCGGCTGATAGCCAGGAGCCGGCGCCTCCTTCGGCTCCGACCCGGCAACCTCCTTAGGCTTAAACCCAGACGTCAGCGCGCCAGCAAGCGACTCCGCGTCCTGAGTCCACGACTCAACGGAGTCACCCTGCAAACGCGCACCGAACCCCTTCGGCAGGCCAGCGGCCGTCGCAATCGACTCACGCTCGAAAGCCGTCAGCTTCTCGTCGCGCTCCGCGATCTGCCGCTTCAGCTTCTCAGCTTCATCCGGGGCAAGGTAACCCTCAAAGTCCTGCTTGACACGCTTCTCTACCGCCTCTGTCGCACGCGCAACACGCGCCTGGACGATCTGATCAAGTGCCTCCTGGGACTCCGGGGGCGTCCAAGATCCCTTACCAGCCTCAGCTGTCTGGCCCTGCTCGGTCGAACCATCGTTGTCAGCCATAAAAGTCTCCATTCAATTACCCGTTTCACCCTCGTCAGGTCTAGCCACACACACGTGCGTGACCATAGGATACAACAAGATCCCTAGTTAGGGACACGCGCGTCAGGGGCGAACCCCCGCTAGTCAAAGTCAGGCATCGGGTACGGCTCCATCCGATCCGCCGGCCAGAACTCAGCCGGATCTTCGTCCGGGTACTGCTCAATGAGCCAGTCCTGGAAAGCGGCACCCTGATCAACAAACTTCGCCGTCTCGGGATAGAGCTGGCGCGCTTCATTATCGAGCCGGCGACGAGTCACTTCGTCCTCAACCGTGGTCGACGCGCGGCGCACCACCCACTCGTACTCGCGCGTCCAGTCCGTCTCCTCGAACCCGTACTTCTCCCACTGCTGCAAGGCGTACTCGAGCTGCCCGCGGTGAAACTCCTTCGTCCACTCAAGCTCCCCCGGCGCGAACGCATCACCCTCATACTGCTCAAGGAACGCCAACTGCATCATCTGGCTGGGAATACGCAACCGCAACTCGTCGCGCTTCTCCACCACCACCGGGCGTTCAAACGTCCAATCCTTCTCCACGAACTTGCCGTCCCTAAACATCCGCCGGAAATTGTTGTACTGCTCCGACCAAGTGTACTGATCCGGCATCTGACCCACACCCTGTTTCCACAGCGCACGAGCCCGATCCACCCCCGGCGGCAACTCGTGATCCTCAGCATCCAACGGCACCGGCTCCAACCGGCACTGACACCCGTCATGCACCTTCGCGTTCCCGCCCTGCATCGCCTTACCCGTCGACGACATGTGGGTGCGGAACTTCGCGTTCGACACATCCCACGTGCCCTGCTCGTACACCACGCCGAGGGCTGCGAGCATCACGCAAAACGCACACGGGTTGGGCCCAAGGACACGCACAACACCCATCGCCTGCGACGCCGCCGCCGCGTTCACAAAGTCCACACCAGCATCCGCAAGCGTCGTCGCCGCGTTCGCTGTGCGCACCCACGACTTATCCGACTTGTCCTGCAACCGACGGTTCTTCTCCGCCTCGTCCAGATACTCCGCGTCATGCAACGCCGCGGTCTGCTTCTCCAAATTGTCCGGCCCCTTAATCGCCAACCTGGTGCGAGCGTTGTTCTCGTCAACCTCCCGCGGGTCAGGGATCAACACAATCGGATCACTCGGCTCAGGCTCCGGCACATCACCGCGTTCATCGTCGACAACCTCCGGCGCCTCCGACGCCTCAACGAGCTCGCCGGCGAACTCCGGGCCCATAACCTCAGCGACCCGCGGGTAGGCGTCAACGTCGTGAACCTCCGCGCGCGCCTTCTCGTCGACGATCACTTCCGTGGCGCCAGGGATCTCCGCGACACGGCCCTTCAAAATCGGCTCCGCCAGATCGTCCAGCTCCTCGGCGACCTGCACATCCATCGCGCCCCACCGCGCCCGAAACGGCTCGCCCGCATCGTCCACCAGTGGCACCAATAGCCGTTCCGGGTAGTCCACCAGTGAATACGTCACGTAGTAGTCATGCGACATAGCCAGCGACAACTCGTGGAAATACTCCAACAAGTCAATCATCTGGTCCAAAAACCGCGTCACCACACCCGGCGCGTTGCGGCCACCGTCGAGCCCTAGCCCCTTCCACGCGGCCCTAATTAGGTACACCATGGACAGCATGAGGAGGCGGTGTGCGCGGTAGAACCGCTCCGTAAGACCCTGACCGTAGTACGACCTCGACATGGCTTACTCCCCAATGATCCCGTCGCCGTCGCCGTCGATCTCGCGCTTCTTCAGCCTCTTGACCGCTGTTGTCGAGCGGGCGCCACCGCGCGCCGCATGCGACCACGGCTTATCCATGTTCTCGTACGTCGGCAACGTCGACTCCATGCGCTCCATCCTGTTCATCGTGTTCGTTGACAAGCCAGCCGGGTCAGGCGCAGCCCCATCCTTGGATGCCTCGATGCCGGCAAGGATCGCCTCGATCTCAAGATCCTCCTCACGCTTGAGCTCACGCAGCTTCTCCCAACGTGCAATGTCCGAGGACGTTGCACCAGGGATCTTGTCCCACAGACCAACCGGCGGAACCTCGAGCTGCGCGGCCAGCTTGCCGAACGCATCCACCGTCTGCGCCAGCGAGCGAACCTCGATCTCGGCCCACACCACCGACGCCATGTAATCCTTCGCCTCGTCCGAGGCACCCCCAACCTCACACGCCACTCGCAACACACGGCCCCACTCCACAGTGAAGTTCGTGGTGCGCTGCGACAGCTTCAGCGTGTGCATGATCCTGGACTCCGCCAGCGCATCCGCCGACAGGTTCACCAGGTTGCCCGACATGACCGACGTCGGCGTTTGCGACACCGACGACAACAGCTCGAGCTCGTCATTCAACGCGGTGAGGAACCCACCCATCGACGTTTCATCGAGCTGGCCGAACTTCACATCCGAACCGGCAAGGATCATATCCTCCTGGCGCATGCGCACCTTCGTGCGGCGCTGCTCCTCCTCAGACAGATCCTTCGGCGGGTTCAGACCAGTGGCATACATGATCTTCCAGGAGTTGTGCCGCTGCACCAGGATCTTGTCCATCTGGGTCACATCGAACCGCGCCGCCACATCCACGTACGGCTCGATCTCGCCGACACAGCGGCCCTCCGTGTCCACCAGGTTCTCAAACCGCACCACCGGGCACACACCAGCACCATGCTCGATCGGCTCGCCGACGCGGACAAAGGAACGTTTCGTCTCGCCGTTGTCGCGCTTTTCGTCCTGCACCTTGTAGTCGGTGATGAACTGATCGTCGAACAGTCGGAACCGGCCACGGCCCATGTCCTGCACCGCATGGATCGGGAACTCGTCACCGTACGGGTCGTCGTACTCGGCGTACATCCGCCGCGGCGACACCGGCCGCATCCGCGGCATCGACTCCCCGTCCGGACCCTCACCCGGCACCACCGTCACAAAGCTGTAGCCGGCAATCGCCGCGTCACGATACACCTGCGACTGCCGCGCCCCCATGCCATTGAGCGTCCACGCGCGCCACGCATACGGCACCCAACCATCATCGTCACGATCGAACTCCACGCTCGGCCGATACCCCTCAACACGCAACGGCTCCACCGTCGCCTCCACCACAAGCCGCAACAGCGGCGTACGCGCCTTCTTCGCCAACGCCTTCTGCTCAACCGTGGCGTTCTTCGGCGTCGCCGGCGCCGGCTGCGCAAAGTTGTACCAGTCGTAAAACGACTCCAACCGCATCCGTTCGCGCTCCAACGCGCTGACCAGATCCTCCATCAGATCCGCATGCTCCAAGTCCATCGGCGTAACGCCCTTCACCAGATCCATCGCACATCATCCTCCTGCACGCTCATAGCCGCCTGTCCCAACAAATAACCCCAGTGTGATACCGCAATGGTAGCTGCCAAAAGCGGAGACGTATCAGCCAACTCACTCTCACGATCAAACATCCACAGATCACCCACCCGCTTCGCACGCGACGACAACGCCGCCTGATCCAACACCGGCTGACCCAAATGCACCAACTGACCAGCCAGAACCTTCTCCTTAAACGACACCGACGCCTGCGCCACCGTCCGCGAACCGAACGGCTTCACATCAACACCAGCCTCCGCAAACTCCGACAACAACGCACCCGCCGGCCCCGAGGCATCCAACGCCACACCAAGCACATCCCACCTGTCCATAAGCCGCTTCACGTCCGCCACAACCCACGGCCCAACCTCCTCATTCTTCACAACCTCAACCTGCACACGCCCATCCCACGACGCACCAGCAACCGCCACCGACGCCCGACGATCCTTCGACACTTCCACACCCACAACAATCCGATCATCACGAATCTCCGAGTCCCGATCACGACCACGCACCCACTGCGTCTCCGGGATCTCCGAGTTCGCCGCCTTCATCTCCCACACACCAAGGTGCTCACGAGCAAACGCCGCCACATTGTCCGACGCCTTGTACCTGCGGTACTCAAAATCGAACGACTCCAACGTCATGTAGCCATAGCCAATCGACGGATTAGCCTGCGCCCACCCGCGCGGATCAGCCGGGTCAAAGTCCTCCTCGTCCACCGACCACTCCGAATACGCCAGCTGCTCCGCCACATCACCAGACATGCCACGCTTACGGACGCCGGCAAGCTCCGTCGAGTACGCAAAACCAGCCGAGGACAACAGCCACGTCTGCGGGTTCGGCACCTGCATCATCGTCGGCGCCGACGCGGCCACCATGTCCGCCGTCAGCGCGTACGCCTCGTCGTAGATCAAACAGTCCGCGGTAAAACCACGACCGGAACCTCCCGAGCGGGCAACGAATTGGATCGCGCGCTCCGGCGGATCACCGCGACGCTTCGGTTTCCAGTACACACCAGGCTCAGTGTTGCCAGTCTTAATGTCGACCAGCTCGTCCAACTCAGGGTTGCGCGCAATGTAGGCCTGTAGCTTCGACAGACCTTCCTTCGCCGTTTTGAACTCATGCGCGGTGTGGATGATCTTCTTCTCGCGCAACATGAACAAGCCGAACAACTCGCGGGCAATGATGATCTCGCCCTTGCCGTTCTGCCTGGGAACAATCACGCCCACATCGCGCGCGGCCCACTTACCACTCTCTTTACGTAACAGTGACGTTTCAAGGACGTGTTCCTGCCACGGAAACAACGTCATACCAGCAACTTCACGACACCACGAAACGGCATCCTCCCCCACAGACGAATGAAACAAGGGGGTCAAAGACACACGAGGTTCCTGCACCCCATGCGTCGGAAGAACCAACCCCTGCGTCACCGCACATCAATCCCGTTCTGCTCCGCCCACTTATCCCACTTCGACGTCTCGCCGCGCGCCTCGCCCGCCTTCTCAAGGTTCATCAAGCCCAGATCCTTCAAAATCTGCCGCATCGCCAACATCTGCTGCCGAAACTCCACCAACAACGGGTTCGCAACCTCAGTGCCCATGTCGTCTGTCACCACCAAGTTGCCGGCATACTGCCGCGCGAACTCGTCCAAGTTGTCCGCGGTGCGGCACAAGTTATGCACCAGCGTCATGTGCGTCGCGCCCAGGTCGCGCTCGTGCATGAGCTCGTTCCAAATGTCAAGGCCAGTCGCGCCGAGATCGGTAGGGGCTTCAGGTCTGTTCATAGCTAGGGATTATAGCCCCGACCAGGCACGACACCCGACCCGCATAAAATTCTTCCGGCCGAAAATTTGCCGGGGAGAAAAGCGGGGGTTGGGCGTAGGCGTCTCCCGTTCTCGCTGGTCGGGGGTCACCCCCCACCCCTCCGTGGTGCATAAACATGCTCTGACCTGCACATTTGAATGTATGGTTCAGCGTTTCCGCTGGTGGGTCCATGTTTTTGGCACGTTTCGTTGCCGTGCCGTTTTGCGGCCAAATCGCGGCGGCTTTTCAGCGTTTCCGCTGGTCAGGGGGTTGTGTTTGGCGGCTTTTGGTGGGGTGCCGGCTGGGCCGGTGTGTAGGTTCATCCCTGTCACCACGACAAACCGGCGAACACCGGGGCGACGGGTGAGTGTTGTTTGAGAACTTGATACGTGACGGCGGGCGCGGGCGCACGTGTATTCGTGTACCCGTGTAGGCAGAAACGTGCCCCCGCGTGTACCTGTGTGTGCCTGTAGGCGCATATGCGTTCCTGTAGTAGTTGGACAGGCGCGCGTTAAGCGATAAGGCAAGTGGGTGCATGTGGCCACGAAAGTACCCCTATACAACCCGCGCCCATGCCGTTATGTGTCCTGTACGGGCATACAGGCACGACTATCCAGCGTGGGGACTACCGGCGGATTGTTTTCCCTAGGAATACCTAGGGTATCCGCGTCAAGTTGGCCATAAGTTAGGGCGACCTAACTATGTGGTATCTGGTGCTGTAAATCTGGAAAGTTTGAACGGGTGTTTTGCGCCTGTGACGTGCGTGTATTGCCTAAACCACTGACTTAGCGGGCGAGAATATAAGAGAACGCGCATAAAACGCGCGGTTTGGGTATTTCCCAGATTTCTGAAAACGTTTCCGGCCTACCCGGTTCACCGTGAAATAGGTGCATGTTGTTTGAAAACTCAATAGTGGAGCGAATTGTCGCGGGTGTAGTAGGCGTGAAACTACTACACCCCGGCGAATGAGTGGACGGCTAGGCCTAGGCCTGGCAAGTGCTTAAGCATTACCCCTAGTGGGTAGTGCCTACCACGTACACAACCCTAAGCATTTTGTGTGCGTGAGCTGGCATTATCCCCCTACCTGTAAAGGATTGACCCCTATGCCTATCGTTTTTAAGTCTGAAGCTGTCGCCCCGCGCATTACCGGCATGGACTGGACTCTTTGCACGTCGTGCGCACTGGCTGTTCGCGGTGCTGACGTATACGCCACGCGGGAAGAACTTGACACTGTTCGGAACTTCCTGGACGGCGCCGGCGCGCTCGATGAACCGTACCCGTACGAGGGCGACCTGGACGACGTTTGCGACTGCTGTGGATACGCTTTTGGCCTGGAAACTGGCAGCTACTACGGCGCTAAGTTTCCTGCACTGTAAGTGTCCCTACCTACACACACGCTACCCATCGGAGGATTACTGTGACCTTTGTTTCCTGCACCCCCTGCACCATTGCTTTGGTCAATGGCGACACGTCTCACCTCGAAGATAACCCTGATCTGCTGGACAAAGTTTCCGAGAATATCGACGGCGCGGGCCTGATTACCCCCGTGTCTGATTACGGCGAATACCACACTATGCAGCACTGCGACTTCTGCGATCACGTCGCGCTTGAAGCAACCCTGTGGGAGCCCGCCTAGCCCTGCGCCCGCGCGTACTCGCGTGTGGGTGCGCCCGTGTGCATACACGCCCGCGTGTGTGTGCTCGGGTGCATCTACCTGCACCTACCCCTACACCTATCGGAGGTAACCCTATGTTTTCCCTGCTTATGCAGATGTTTTCCATTGTGCTCCTGCATGACTTTAACCCGGTGTTCACGCCTGGACTCATGGAGGACGCGCCGGTTCTTAATTCGGCGTATGCCGTGCGTGACCTGCTGGACTCGCTCGGCCTGTAATCCCCTACCCCTACCAATCTGAAAGAGGTTCCCCCTATGACCACCACTACCCCTAAGAACTATGACGCTACCGTGTGCCAGGCGTGTGCTACGTACATGCACACGGGTGACCCCCGCGCGCTGTCTGTGCATGGTGAGTTCATCGGAGAGCTGGACGAACGAATTGACGCCATGGCCCCGTTCTGCACGGTGGATTGGTCTACCCTTGCTGCTCGCCCCGGCGGTGGGTTTGACAATGGCTGCGCTGTGTGTGGAATGAACGACCATGTTTTCACCGTGACGGTGCGTAACGCGGTGCCACATGAGCGTGCGTCGCTGGGTGGTGTGACCCGTGTGGCGTACCCCGGCCCCGGCGACATGATGGTCGAGTTCGACACCCGCGATGTGGAGCCGAACGCGACCGCCCTGTTCGGTTGGGTAACTGTGGGTGAGTACCGCGATTACACCGAACGACTGCGCGACCTGTCCAGCCGTAAGCTGCGAAAGGCGCTGGACAAAATTGTGGCTGCCGGCTACGGCACCTACATCGAACAACCGGCGGAGCCGGCACCCGTGGTGACGTTTGAGCGCACCCGCGGTGAGCGTCAATACCTGGTGTGCGACGGCGTGAAAATGCGCGTCACTGGCGACGTGGTGCACGCGAAGAACGGCAACAGCTGGTCTGTTGTTGACGATGAAAAGCTGCGTGCTGCTGTGCTGGCTGCTGTGCCGGTGGCTGCGTAACCCCTACCTACCCCTACTTTTCGAGGAGACAACCATGGAATACACCATCAAGATTAAGACGAATAACGCTGCGTTCGGGGACGGCGCGGGCTTTGAGCTGGCGCGCATTTTGCGCGACCTGGCGGGCGACCTGTCGCGCTACGGTAACCCGGTAGTGCGTGAGCTGGTGGACTACAACGGCAACATCGTTGGCAAGGCCACCTACGGCGACACGGAGGGCCACAACGGTTACACCAACTTCGACACGTGGGCGGTGGCTGCTGCCCTGTCGAACGACGGAGACAGCCCGTACCCGCACGCATGCGAGCACCTGGACGAGCTGCGCGAGAGTGCCGAAATGCTGCAAGCGGACGGCCTTATCCATGAGGACGTAGACCTGGACGATGTGAACTGGCTGGAAGTGTACGGCACGCTGAACGACTTCTAACCCCTGCGCCCGCGTTTTGCGGGTGCCCTGCTGGACATGCGGGTTACCGTGTGTCTAGTTGGGTATCCGATACCTACCTGACCCCCTACCCCTAAGGAGAGAACATGGTTCCTGCTGCTGAACTTATCGCACGTGAAGCTGCGTTTTTTGACAACGGCAAGGCGTACCCGCGTGGCATGCACGCTGTGGGCGCTGTGTCCCTGTGCGCGAACTGCCTGCACGTGATCACGCTGACGGCCGATGAAGGTTGGCTGCATGAGAGCGGACTGAACCAATGTCACGCATGCACGGCATGCAATGAGTGTGGCGAGGTTGTGGATTACAGCTATCGCGGTGACAGCTGGGAACACTCGGGCGTGCCAGCGTTCACCCCCGAGGAGGAGCCTGTGCCGGGGCACGCGCCTGTGCCGGGTGAGCCGGAGGTTGCACGGCGTGCTGCGCGTGCTGGTTTAAGCACGTCGACGCTGCCGATGTTCTGGAATGTGTAACCCCCTACCCCCCTGACTGATTGGAGCTAACTATGCAAACTTATGACTACTACGCAAAGCACCGTGTGCGCATGGGTGAGATTGTCCGCGCCGATAAGGACGGCGTGGCGTACCTGGCGTGCGTGGAAGGTGAGTACACCTTCGACTATGACGGCTGCGGTGCTGTTGTCGCCCCGGCCCTGCTGAACGACGAGCACGGCGTTGAACTGCTGCCGAGCACTGGCGCATGCCCGCATGGCTGCTGCGGGCGTGAACCGTACGCCCTGGTGGCTGACGCATGGAACCGGATTGTCCGCGCGGACATAGACGCCTGCGGGCGTGATTGGGAGCGCGAACAGATGGACGTGCGCGAGGTTGCCTACCAGGTGAAACGCATTGCCCGCCGGTTCGGTTACGGCGTGACGTTTGTGTGCCCCGACTACTACGGCACGTGGCATGTGTCACCGTTCCCTGACGTGGACAACTACAAAGACCCGTGGTTCATCGTGGTGGACGGGTACGGCGACGGCGCTGCCGTGGATTACGCAAAGATGGTGGTGGCGTACAAGAACGGCGAGACGTGGGTGGTTGGCACCATGTCTGTCGAGGAGGCCGACGAGCTCGGCGAGGACGCTACCCCGTGGGAGTGCGATACCCATATGTTCGGCGGTGTTGTGTGGGAGAATGTGGACGAACGCGGCGAGTCCAGCCCCACTGAAGATGAACTTTTGGCGTGCTGCTAACACGCTGGCCTGAATGGTTGTAGCTAGGGTTCGAGTCCCTAGTCAGGTACGGTGCCCCAATAGTGGGCACACCCCCCTACCCCTATCTGCAAGGAGATACCCCTATGAGCAAGGCAACTACTGCCCGCAAGACCACGGCTGCGCGTCGCGCTAAGGCCCGCGCTAAGACTAAGGCGCTGGTCGAACGGTCGAATGAACTGCTGGCCAGCTACACGGACGCGGAGCTGGAAACGCACCCGGCTGCTGCCACGTTCGCACGGTACAGCGTGCGTAACCAACTGCTGATCTGGTCACAGAACCCGGACGCGACAGACGTCGCCGGGTTCCATGAGTGGAAGAAGCGCGGGCGCATGGTGCGCAAGGGTGAGCACGGCATCCAGATTCTCGCCCCGGTTCCGTACGTGGTGGAGCGTGAGGACGGCGAGACGGAACAGCGCATGAGCTTCAAGACGGCGACGGTGTTCGACGTGTCGCAGACGGTGCCCCTGCCTGCACCTGCAAGCAAGTAACCCCTACCCCCTGACCAACAAGGAGAAACAACATGACCATGACCTACGACAACCTGCCTGCTGAACAGCGTGAGTGGTTCGATCTGTTCTTCGGTGACCTGATGTTCGGTTCGACCTACTGGACGGGCGGTGCCGAACTGGACGATGGACGCTGGACCTTCAGCGACCGCGAGGACGTCACCGACACCAAGACGTACGTGATCACCCGTGATGATGTGTTGGCTGCGCTGGCGGGTGACGCTGGCGACTGGTTCCGTGAGCATGGCCGCGGGTTCTTCCAGCGGTTCGGCGAGTCCATGTCTGACCTGGACTTCAAGCACATGGATTACGACGCTGACGTGAACGATTGCCTGGTGCAACTGATCGTGTTCGGCAAGGTCTACTACGGCTAAGAGTTAGCCGGCCCGACTGGCAGACTGCGGGGTTCGAGTCCCCGTACGGGCACTGCGTACCTAGATACGCATTTCCTACCCACCTACCTGCAAGGAGACACCATGACCAACGAGTACGTAGCGAACGAGTCCTTCGAGGACGAACTGTTCGGCCTGAACCTCTACCAACACCTGATTAACAACGTGCTGGACGTGCGCGGCCACCTGCCGGTGGTTGTGCGTCGCCCGGACGGTGAGTCGTTCTTCAGTTTCTACACGGGCGGTGACCACACCATTGAGCTGCGCATTGAGGTTGCAGTTGAGGCGCACGCCTACTTAACCCTGCGTGAGTCTGGCGAACCGGGGCACCGCCCGGTGGACGGTGAGACTGTGGCGGTTCTGCGCTGCTGCACCGACGACGAGATCACCATGCTTGTCCGCGTCATTGACCTGTACGCCCGCACCTACCTGTAACCCACACACCTACACGAGGAGGACGCCATGACTGTGCGAGAGCTGATTGAGATTCTGCAAACGTACCCCGGCGATGAACCTATCTATGCAAGGGACTTAGCCAACCCTGACGGGCACGAGATTGTTGGGGTCGCACCCTTTGACCTGGACGTACCGCGTGGAGAGCACTGGACGCTTGCGGTTGAGTTCGACACCGAAAAGTAAACCACCAAAGGAGGACACCATGACTATGGCGCAGCACATTGCGGAGGGGGTGCTGATTGTCGAGCACGAAATGAGCACCATCATGCACGACGAGTCTGACCCGTGGGGTGAGTTCACGGAGTGCCGTGACTTGCCGGTTCACCCGGAACGGTGGGGCGAGACGGTGACGGAGGTTGCCACCAGGCTGGCGGATTGGGTGGCTGACCATGTGGACGAGCTGGGCTGGCTGGACGATGAACAGCTGCGTTCCCTGGGTGAGGACATGCAGCTCGGCATGTACGGCGACGCGCCGACCGAGGATTGGCCGGAGGATATGGAGCCGCTGTTCGATTCGTTCCCGGAGGTTGTGGCCGACCCGCGCATCGAGGACACATCGACGCCGGAGGGTGACGTTCCGTGCGTCGCCTTCGAGATTGACCGCATCACCTACCGCTACTAACCGAGGAGACACACCCCATGCGCACCACTGTTACGACCATCATCATCGTTGAGTCGTTGTGGCCGGACGCTGACTGCCCGCCGGAGTACATCGTGCTGCCCCGCGAGTTCCACCTGAACAGGTTCACCCCCGCCGAGGAGTGGGCGGAGCATGTCCGACAGGTGGCGTTTGACATGGCGCTGCACCCTGAGGACCAGAACAACCCGGAGGAAATGGCCAAGGTCACCGTCGAGTATCACGGCACGTCTGTGGTGTGGCTGTACGACGGCGAGGAGCTGGTTGGTGCGCGCACTGTGGACGTCACCAGCCTGCCGATTAAGTAACCCCCACACACCTACACACGAGGAGATACACCATGCGCAAGTTCACCATCACCGAGCACCTGACCCACGAGTACGAGGTTCCCGACTCGATCATCCAAGAGACGCGGGCGCAGCTCGCAGCTGAGTGGCAGCACTTCGATTGGGACGACGAGGAGATTGTGCAGCACCTTTTCGAGTGCGGCGACCTTGACCTCCTGAAGGAAGGCGAGGGCGGTTGCACGTTCTCCGTGGCCGACGAACGCCAGACCGTCGAGTCTTTCGACTAACCCCACACACCTACCCACACACGCAAGGAGACACACACCATGAGCAACCCGTTCGAGGAACTGTACGGAACCTTCACCACCTTCGCTGCCCGCGCCGAGGAACGCGGCGACGGCCAGGAGCGCGAGTTCTACGAGGACGCCGCAGACAGCGTACGTCACGCGATCGAGAAGTCTCGCCCCACGTTCACCCGTGTCCTGCATATCGAGTCCCGAGAGGAGTACAACCACGACCTGATGATCATTCCCGACGGCATGTCCTCGGCGTACGCGGTTGCCTACGCAAGGGAGTCGCTGCTGAAGGAGTTCCGCAACTTCGGCCGTGACCTTGAGGTTGAGGACGAGAACGCCGCGAATGGTGGGGCGATGCTGCTGCACACGGGTGACCCGTCCCAGTGGGAAGTGCGCCTGTCGGTGCGTGAAGCGGCCACGGTGCCGTTTCCCTGCTTGTAGTGTCCCTATGTAGGCAGGCGATCAACTTTGGAGGGACGATGGACGTAGGTGAGTACCTGTGGATGCTGTACCGGGCGTGCGGGAAACGCCGCTACGCGGACAGCGGTGAGCAATACAAGTTCTGGACGCGCTACGTGAACTACGCCGAAACGATGGCGGTTCAGGCGGGTGCGACGGAGGAGGAGTTGAACCTGGCGCGTGAGGGCGACGGGTTCAGGTTGCAAGCACGATTGGAGGCGCGGAAGTGAGCGAGTGGAAGGACGCCCTGCTTTTGGGCGGGTTAATGCTGGGTGCGCTGCTGCTTGGCGGCAGTTTCGGTGGCGTGTACCCGGTGTGGGTTGCGTTGCCGGCAGCTGGCCTGTTGTGCGCCAGCGTGGCGTACATGCTGCTGGCCGGTAGTCGAGACAATGAGGAGGACATGAATGACTAAGTACCAACCAGACGAGATGCTGCCCGTGTACCGGGTGGGTGAGCTCGCGTTCCTTGTGGAGCCGTCGTGGATGAAGGAGTTCGAGCACGACGTGATCTTCTGGGAGTGGGGCCAGCCCATGCAGCACCAGGTCGTTGTGGGTGTGCCCGCGGGTCTTGACCCGTACGAGTACGCCACGGGGCTGGCTGCGTCTCGCGCGGACATGCTGCTGGTGCAGGTGCGTGACTACCGTGAGCGCGCGGTGATGATGAATGGTGGCTGGTTAGCTTAGCCAGTCGCGGCTAGTGGCTAGCGGTTCTACCTCGCGGGTGGCCGCTAGTTCCGTGACGGACTTGTCTTGCCTGCTGCTGTTGCAGGATAGATGTGCGGGGGCACAGTAGTCGGGGTCGACACGGCGGGGATCATCTTCGTCAAGTTGGGATAGGGGGACCAGGTGGTCAACGGAAAAGCTTTCAGGGTGGGGGAACTCTAGATCCATGTCAATGGCGTCGTTGCAGATCCAACAGATTTGGCTGCGCCGTTTGACCTCTGCGACACAGCGTCGCCATGGTCTGCCTTTGCGCCCGGATGTGCGCGCCATGTGGGCCTCCCCGCGGGTATGGAAGTGCCCCACCGCCGGAGTCTGTAGCGGTGGGGCTTAGCGTTGGTTGTTCCCTGTCCCAACGTAACTGCGCAAGGGATACGCGGCCCTTGCGGTTCCCTACATTAGCACGGTGTGGCTAGTTAGACACGCCCAAGGCGTGCGACGCGGTGTTTGCGCATGATTTGGTGGGCTTGCCGGGTGTGGTGTGGGCACATGCCGAGCTCGTACTTGTCGTAGGCGTCGCGTTCCTCCCAGCACGGATTGGCGTCGGGGCCGTACAGGCAGCGGGGCACGTCGCACCACGCTTCGACCTGGCGGCGGCGCCAGTGGCCGGGGTCTACCTCCTTCGGGAAGTCGGGGCGGGTGAGCACTGCTTCGAGGTTGTGGTTATGCACGCCGAGTAGGCGCCCGACTTGCTTGAGGGTGAGGTAGTCATACGCCGGTCGAGCCAAAGCCACCATCTCCACGGGCTGTTTCGTCAAGCTGGTCTACTTCCACCCACGGGGTGAGGTTAACCGGTACGGTCACCATCTGGACGATGCGGTCACCGCGGCGAATGAGTACATGGCCGGGGCCGTTGGCGCGCAAGCACGCCTTGATCTCGCCGCGGTAGCCGGAGTCGATCACCCCGGTTCCGTTGGCGAGGGTGACGCCATGCTTGGTGCCGAGTGAGGAGCGGACGAACAACAGGCCCACGTAGCCTTCGGGGATTGCTGCTGCGATGCCGGTGCCGAACATGCAGGTGTCGCCTTCGGGGATGGTGGAGCCCACCCACTCCCCTGACGACTCGGGGTCGTAGCGTTCACTTGACCAGGCCACGAGATCAACGCCCGCGTCCGTGGGGTGCGCGCGTGAGGGTGCGGGCACGTCGGGGTGGAGGCGTGTGAACTCCACGGGCGGTGTGGTGTGGGCGGGAATGTCCATTAGAAACTCCAATCTTCGTCGGTGGTGTCCTCCGCGCGGCCGATCACGTACGAGCTGCCGGAGCCGGAGAAGAAATCAAAATTTTCGTTTCCACCGGAGTCAAGCGAGGACATGATTTCGGGGGCGACTTGGGTGTCTGCGACGCTGAACAGGTTCTCGTAGCCGAGGTTGTTCAGGGCTTTGTTGCCGTTGTAGCGCAGGAACGTGCGCACCTGCTCGGACAGGCCCAGCTCGTCGTAGAGTTCGGCGGTGTAGTCGCACTCGTTCTCGTACAGGTCGTACACCATGTCGTATGCGAACCCGCGCATGCGTTCCTGGCGGTGGCTGCTGAGTCGGCGCACGCCAACTTGGTACTTGTAGCCGATGTAGTAGCCATGGACAGCCTCGTCGCGGATGATCAGCCGGATAATGTCTGCCGTGTTTGTGAGCTTCGAGCGGCTGGCCATGTGCAGCGGCCAGAAGAACCCGGAGTAGAACAGGAACGACTCAAGCACCACGGACGCAACCTTGCGGTGCAGCGCACCACCGTCGGCCATGTAGTGCTCGAGGATCTGGGTCTTTTTGTACTCGATCTGCTCGTTGTGCCGCGCCCAACGGAACGCTTCGGTGATCGTCGGGGTGTCCGCCAGCGTCATGAAGATGTTGGAGTACGACTTGGCATGCACTGACTCCATGAACGCGATGTTCGTCAGCACTGCCTCCTCGTGCTGCGTGAGCGCGTCTGGGATCATGCGGGTGGCGCCGACGGTGCCCTGGATGGTGTCCAACAGGGTCAGGCCGGTGAACACTTTCATGGTGGTGTCGCGTTCGGCGTCGGTGAGGGTGTTCCAGGTGGGTATGTCGTTGGAGACGGGGATCTTTTCGGGGAGCCAGAAGTTTCCGGTGAGCCTGTCCCACACTTCCAGGTCTTTTTCGTCCTCGATCTGGTTCCAGTTAATCGGCTGGGTGTTGTCAATGTCGAGTTGCATTAGTTGCCGTCCCCCATTCGCAGCACACGGTGCGGGCCGATCTCGAACATGCCTTGGCAGTTGCGGGTCAGCCCGCCACTTTCCCATCCATCTGGCGTCGTTTTTATCCACGGGTAACCAACCGGCTCGGCAACGACGGTGCCGAGCGGAGCGTCACGGTAGTCCCCCTCGGAGGACAGTTCGGTGGGGCGCGCCCCGATCTCGCGGATCTCGTACTTCTTGCCGTTCGGCGCGAGCTGGCCGGGCCTCCATTCCCCTAGTTCGGTGATGATGTTCCCGGTGTCCTCCTCGTCGCACCACAGCATCACCGTGTCATGCCCCGCGGGTGTGGTCGCCCCGGCCAGGTGGTGCATCCCGCTATCCCATTCCACGTCCGCCATAGTTGACTCGGTGGTGGCCAGAATGTGGTAAATCGCAGCGCGGAGCTTAGCGTCGCCCCTTGGTAGCGTGCTTTTCGCCCACTCGCGGGCGAGGCGTGCCCGTTCGTTACTCATTGGTGTCTCCTTCCAGTAGGAATGTTGGCGTTTTGCCGACGGGGATGATCAGGCCATGTGCGACTGCCAGCCGGTAGTTCGCTTGCCTTTCGAGTCGCCCCGGTATGAGGGCGAGCTGCTCCCGGAACTGCTCGACCGAAAAGGTTTTCTTGTAGTAGTTGCACAGCCGACAAGCGGGCACTCGGTTTTCTATACCGTCGCTGCCTCCGAGGTACTTCGGGTGCAGGTGGTCGGCTTGGTAGGCACTGTCCCCTTTCGGGCCGCTTGTGAGTTCGCGTCCGCAGTAGGCACACCGCCCTCCGAACATTTCGAACACAGCCTGCCGAACACTGGGTTTCATTCGTCCACCTCCTTAACTGCCCAATCCTCGACGGGAACATCCCATTCCCCTAGCTCGAACGGCTCCTGGTGGCACGGGCTGTGCACCGCGTTCTCGCTCAAGGCAATGTTCACGGCCTCCCGCTCAGAACTTGCTTCAACCTCAACGCTCATGGAGGCGATGGTTTGCATGTAGACGCGGTACTTCTTCATTCGGTGTCTCCTTCCACGATGGTGAGTTCCAGGCGGAGGCGGTGGCGGAAACGCTTCATCGCCTTCTCGATGATCGGCTCCGGCTTGATCATGTAGTCGGGGGTATCGTCCGCGACGATGCCGGCGTCAACAATGCCGTCGCAGATCGGTTTGAGGGTTGGCCACAGGTTGTCGGTGTCCCGTCGGCGGTTGGTGGCCGGGGTGTAGACGAGCTGCACCTTGAGTTTCTGCCCTTCAGCCAGGGGCTTGAGTCCTAGTCGGGAGTCGCGGACGAGGAGTCGGACGTCGCCGCGGATCTTCTTGCGGCGCTTCGCTTCTTCTGCCCAGAACAGGCGCTTGTTGGCGGTGAGCGGGGGCTTGTCGTACGGCAGTACGACCATGAGTGGTGGTTGGGTCATAGCTTCTTTCCTTCGGTGATTTGTTGAACAATCTGCGGCCACTCGGACGGGGTGACCTTCTGCTCGGGCGGTACGATCGCCGGCTTCGGTTGCTGCGCGAGCTTCGCGTCCCACGCGTCTTGCCTGGCTTCGCGGCGGGCGTCGACTTTCGCCTTGTATTCGGGGTCGGTGGCTTCGCGGCGGGCGCGGGCGCGCCTGGCTCCTTCGAGGACGTTGCCTGGCATGCAGTGTCGGCCGTTGGTTTCGTGGGTGTAGAAGTCCACGACTCCTTCGAGCATTTCTTCCAGGCTGTAGCCGCGGCGCATGAAGATCATCGCCCACCCCTTTGCCATGGCCGTGTCGGCGTTGACAAAGTACGGGTCGATTTGCTTGACGGCTTTGAGGACGAGGCCGGCGGCTGCGATTTGCTTTTCGCTAGGTTCCCGCATGCTTCGCTCTTTCCGCGAGGGTGTAGAGGAACCCGGCCAGGCCTGCGAGGTTCGCCGCTGGGAGCTCGCCATACAAAAAGCTCTGGTTGACGAGCGCGTTCGCATGCACATCGTCGCCGTCGTACTTGACGTCGATGCGGAGCGTGCCAGACTTCGGCCCGCGCGGCAGCACAACTTCGCGGGTGCGGGCCTTCTTGTCGGCGTAGTCAAGGGCGGCTTCGTGGGTGGAGAACCGTTCAACCTCCGACAAGTCCCCGGTGTTCGTCGCCGCCCATCGGCGTGGGAATGAGTCGTCCCGCTTCACAGTCCAGCGGCCCATCACTCGTCCACCTGATCCCACAGTCGGTCGACGAACATTTCCTGGTTGGCGCGGGCCCGCAGCTTCGCCTGGATCTCGTGCGCCTGCCGCGGGGTGAGGCGCGGGTTACCAAGCACCACCAGGTTGTCGTAGAAGTGGTTGCTGTGCATGCGGTGCAGGGTGCGCGGGGTGATTACCCGGTAGCTGCGGTTGGGGTTGCGCCAGTAGCCGTGATCCTCCGCGTAGTTCAGGGTGGGGGCAAGGATTAGCTTGAGGTAGGTAGGGGGTTTCATGTAGGGGGTTTACTCCTGGTCGGTGTTGTCGCCGTTGTCGGCGGCGTTGTCGGTGTCGGCCTTCGGTTCGGGCTTCGCGTTGGCGCGGTGCTCGATCTTCAGGCCGTTGTCTTTGATCCGGTCGACCACGATTTCTTCGAGGTTGTGGGCGCTGCCGCCGAACTCGTTGATGGTGTCGCGGATGATGGTCTTGGTCTTGTCGTATGCGCTACTCATGCGCCCAACAATAGCCCATTGTGCCTAGCTAGGGACACTAGAAGGGTGGTTCTTGGTCGGCGAGTGCTGAATGTGCGTGTTCGGTGAGGAACGCATCGAGGTCGGTACGGAGCTTGGTGGCTGGGAGGAGTTCGGCTGCGGGGAGTTCATCGTCCCAACCGCCGCGGCGTAGCCAGGTGGCTGGGTACGGGATGTAGTTCGGGTCTTTGCCGGAGGCGTCGTACGCCTGGGCCCAACGACGGGTGGCGTCGTTGAGATCGTCGCGGGTGATCTTCTTCGTCGCCGCCTTCCAGGCTTTGAGCGCGTCGGCCTTGCCGACGTGCCTGGGATAGATCTCGTACCACTCCTCGAACGAGGCGGGGTAGCTGTTGCGATTTGAGGGAGTCTTTTTATCCCCTGTTCCCCTGTTCCCCTGTTCCCCTGTTCCTATACCTGAACTTCCTTCGCTGGCGTCGGAACTTCCTACGCTTTCCGTCGGAACTTCCTTCGCTGGCGTCGGAAGTTCCTTCACTCCACCAAGTTTCCACTGGTCAGTTACGTCCACGCCTTCCGACGGCGCGGGGAATTTCGACTTCGCCTTCCGTTCAGTGCGCTGATGGTCACTCCACGACGGGATCTCAAAATATGTCCGCCGATCAACCTCGTACACCTTCAATCCAAAGGCGGTTACAACTTCCTTCACAACGCGGCGGAAAGTGTAGGAAGTTCCTTCGCTGGCGTCGGAAGTTCCTACGCACAGTTCCGCAACATCGTCGTTCGGGAATATGAACCCGTCCAACTCCTTCAAGTTGAGCGTGCCGCGCCCGTAATCGTCGGCCCAATTCCACATGCCGATGTAAGCCAACCGGGCCACGAGCGGCGCCGCGGCGGTGTCTGGGCTCGACCAGAACTCAGGCTTGATTGTGCGGATGCGCGGCATGTCACTCTCCTAGTAGCAAGTGCCCCACGGGTACACGGCGTACACCGCGTCCAGGAACACAATGATGGTCTGCATGGTCATGGCGTCTCCTTAGAACTTCTGCGCCGGCACGAGAATGTGCCTGTCTCGCCACGAGAACAGCGCCCGCACGAACTCCTCCGCGAGCCAGGCGATCCTGCCTGTCGCCACGCTCTCCAACCGCAACGCTTGGTACAGATCGTCGTAGCCTCGGATGATGTACTCGTGCCCCCACTTGTCCACCAGAAACATGCTGGTCATGTTGTGCCAGCTCGTCGGCGAGACAACACCATTCTCGCCCTGCGGCCACTCATACTCGATCTGTAACCCGGACGGCATGTCGAATCGGATGGACTTGTTCGTCTTGCGCGTGACAAAGTGCTTGAACTCATTACCTGGGATCACGGCGTCTCCTTAGAACGGTGGCTCGCCGCCGTCGTCGCCGAACGACGGTGCCGAACCCCACGGGTCATTACTGTTCGCCTGCTGCCCCTGCTGCTGCGACTGCTCGGCGATACCACCCCAGCCGGAGCCGCCACCAGACTGCTGCCGCTTCGGATATGACTTGATGAACTCGGCGCGGCACAGAATGTCCTTGTAGGTCTGCCCCTCGTGCTCCCGCAGGTTCTCGTAGATCGGGCCGAACGCTCGCACGGTGTCGCCCACCTGGGGGATGCGCATGTTCGGGTCGGCGTCGAACAGCTGCACGTCGACAAACAGTTCACGGTCAGTGACCCACTGCTCGCCGTCCTTGTGACTGTCGGACGTGGCGGTGCGGACAAAGATGTACGGCTTGCCCTTCTTGTCGGTGCCCTTGTACGGCTCCTTCATGCAGCGGCCGATGATCTCGGCTCTAGGCGTTGGCATTGTTGTCCTCCTGGTTCATCGCTTCGATCTCTGCGCGGACGTACAGGCACTCGGCCTCGTCCAGGTTGCCCGCGGCCTTCCACAGTTCGCGGCGGGTGTCGGCGTCACCCTTGCGGGCGTCGGTCAGCATGGCCACGGCCCCTTCGGACAGGTTCGCCGGATCAACCGACTCCTCACCCTGCTCCGGCTCTGACGTGGGCTCGGGCTTCTTCTTCGCCGGCGCCTTGCGGGTGCGCTTCTTGGCCGCGGCCAACCCCTTCGGCTTCGCCTGCTGCTTCTCCGGCTCGTCCACGACTTCACCGTCCACCATGTCGGCCTGCTCCTCGGCGGACATGGTGACGCCGGCAAGAACCTCCGGGCAGGCCATGCGGATGCAGCGGGACTTCGACCTGTTCGCCAGCATCACGTCGGGGTAGTTCTGCCACGGCCCGGACTTGCCCCACAGCCCCGCGGTCTGCGCCTTCGCCTTGTCGAACGTGTCCGAGAACACCTTGCCTGGCATGTCCGCGCGCTCCACGTAGGTAGTGGCGGACAGCCCGTCGTCGGCTACCTCAGTCCACACCTTGTGCCCCGCCTTGCGGGTCAGGGTGACCATGAGCTCGGCGGACGGCGACGGCTTGCCGTTAATCACCGCGATCGACATGAGCGCGTGGATCGCCGGCACGCCCACAGCTTCGGCGTACTCAAGGGCGAACAGCACGTTGGACGGTGAGCCCTGGTACTGGCGTGGCGCCATGTCGCCGGCGGACATGAGCTTGCACCACTCAACCTTTTCCTCCATGGTCATGCGTGACTGCGACAGCGACATGTTCTGCTGCACCTGCGGCGCAGCCTGCTGCGGTACAGCAACCGCCTCCAAATCTGCCTGCTGCTGCGGCGGTGACGCCAGCTGCGCACCAATCTGCCGAATCACATCCAGCTCTGCCTGAGACAGTTGCAACTCACTCATTGTCGATCCATCCCTTCTTGTCGAATGTGTACGACGCGGCGCCCACGGCCTCGTCGTAGATGCTGGGGAACTTCGCCCGCAGCTTGTCCTTGTCAAACTTCTGGCTGTAGAGACTCATGTCCCTGAAGAACGCCTCCGGCACACGCTTCTGCGAGAACCGGCCGGCCGTGCGCGTGACGATCTTCCGACCGTCCTCACCGTTGACCCGCGGTGCGTCACCCATCTGCTCGATGATCTCGTTCTGCACCACCTTCAGGTGCTCCTCGGCCTCGTCCAGGCGCCGCACCGCGTCCGCATAGCGTTGCGTGTATCCCTTGTTAAGCACAACAGGTGCACGGTCAGGGTCGGGTGTGTGCAGCTTGCCTTGCTCCTCACGCCACAGTGCCGAGCCGCCATGGTCTGGGGTGTCGCCTTCCTGGATGCGGCGCCAGAAGTCGGTTGTGTCCTCCACGATCGCGGCCCACAGCTCCGGGTCGTACTCAATCTCGTGGACAGACACTTCGCCGTAGCGCGGCACGATCACAAGCAACGCTTCGTGGATGCCGGAGACAGCCATGTTCATGGTGATCTGCGGTATCCACTTCTCCTCAACACCGCGGTCAACCTTCGGCGCCTTCACCTCCACGATCTTGCGGTGGCGCCCCTTCGACGCGCGCATGTCGGCCGTGGCCTGGTGCGGGAACGGCAGCTCGGGGTGGTGGCCGTAGGCAACCTCGCCTTGGGAGAACTTCCAACCGGGCATGGTGTCTTGCAGCCAGTAGCGGGCGAACTTCTCGGCGGCATGGCCGTACCGGAAGATCTCCTCCATGCTGGCCACGTCCTTCTCCGCACCGCCGGTGAGGTACTGGTACGTGTCGTAGGCCGTGTCGTACCCGATCCCCAGGAACTCGCCGTCCTCGTCGCGCAGCATCGGCGCCACCTTCGACGACGTAATCATCCTGGTGTGCTCGGGTGTTCCGGGCCTGGCGATCTCCGCCTTGGTGAGCTCGCGGCCGCTAATCATCGTCGTCCTCCAACTCGTCGTAGCCGTACTCGTACGGCAACAGTTCCCTGGCGACGGCCAGCATGCCGTGCGCGGTGATGTAGGGAACTTCGTCGGTGTCGACGTCGACGTTGACCAGCTGCTCGCCGTGTTCGGTTGCGAACATCGTGATGGTCAGGCGTCCGAGCTCGAGCGAGGGGATCTCTGTTGGTGCTGCCACTACTCGTCCTCCCCTGCCAGGTAGTCGGCCAGGGTGATTACCGCGGCGAGGACGTCCTTGGGGATTGCCTCGCCACTGTCGGCGTCCTCTGCGTCCGGGGCGTCGAACATGTCGCACGCTTCGATCACGGAGCGATCAATGCCACCGTCCTTGCCGGCGTCCACAGCTCGGGCAATGGTATTCACCATGTGGATAAGATCCTTCAAGTAGCCGGCCACGACAAGCACCTGGCGTTCGACGCTCTCGACATCTTCGACGGTGCGGCCGATCTCGGCGAGGGTGTCGCGCGCGGTGTCCGCGGCCACAACGAAACGCAGGTACGGGTTCTCCTCGACCAGCTCCTCAAAGTTGTCGGGCGCTGGCTTGCCTTCAACCTGCATGTCGTACAGCACTTCAAACGCCTGCTGCTGCGCCTGTGCGTCTCGGGTCTGGTTGTCGGTCATGGGGTAGTCCTTTCAGTAGGTAGGTGGTCGTGCTTGTCATTGGGCTTCGAGCGTGCGCCGCGATGGTGGCGTGCCTTCTTGCTCGAGCCGGCTGATCTCGCTTGGGTAGATCAGCCACCGTCGGCTCCCGTTGCGCGGCATGGTCTTGAGTAGACCTGCGCGGCACCAGTAGGCGACGTCCGACTGCTGCACGGAGAAGTGGTCTGCAACTTCGGCGGTTGTCAGCATCGGCTCCGGCATTGGCTTCTCCTTTCGTGTCCGTCGGCACCACACAGTGTGCCTAGTTAGGGACAGTAACGCAAACGTGGGGGTAAGTGGGGGTAAATGCGATTAAGTGCGGCAAGGTGCGGATGTATTGTGCAACTATGGCCGGATCACCACGTAGACGCCCAACCAAGTTTGGGGAAGAAGTAGCCTCCATCCTCAGAGAGAACCTTGCACGCCGACAGATCACCCAACGTGAACTGTCACGCCGCAGCGACGTCTCCTCCACTCAACTCAACCAATACCTCCGCGGACTGAAGTCCCCCACCATTGAGGAGTTCGCCGACATTTGCGACGCACTCACCGTCCGCCCCGAGGTCGTCATGGGGCTCGCCAACTACAACCTGCAATGGCGAGAGAACAACGACGTCGACGACGACGCCATTGTCCCCCTGCCCGAAACGCTCGAGTGGAACCTGAAACACCACACCAAATAGAACAAGGGGCGCCCCCCTAATGGACGCCCCTTGCCCCCTACCTACTAGAGGTTGCTTGCAAGCGACATGAGCATATCACAGTACAAAACCCGCAACGGACAAACACGCTACCGAGTCCGCTACACCAGACCCGACGGCACCCGCACCGACAAACGCGGCTTCACCACCAAAGCCGCAGCACGCCAGTGGGAGGCCCGCACCATCACCGGCGACGTCACCCTCGGCAACAAACACGAGCCGACAATCAACGACCTCACCGACCACTACCGCGCCTCCCTCGCAAGCCTCGCCCCCGGCACCGCCGCCGGCTACACCACCGCCCTCGAAGGCCACGTCCTGCCCCGCTGGGGCCGCACCAAACCCTCCGAGATCACCCGCACTACAGTCCAACAATGGGTCACCGGCGAAGGGTTCACCAACTCCGTCGCCGGCCGCAACCTCGCCGTCCTCGCCGGCATCCTCACCGTCAACGGCTACGACGCCGACGCCACCCGCAACATCACCAAACCCCGCAAGAACTTCCGCGACCACATCTACCTGCCCTACCCCCAACTACAACTCCTCGCCAAACACGCCCCCTACCCCGGCATCATCTACACCCTCGGACTCACCGGCATCCGCTGGGGAGAGTGCGCCGGCGCCCGCGTGAAGGACTACAACCCGCACCGCAAGGAACTGCGCGTCGCCCAAACCGCCGGCATGATCCAGGGCAAGCTCGTCATTGGCACGCCAAAGTCGGGCAAGGCCCGCACCGTAATCGTCCCCGACGTAGCCGCCAATTACCTCAACGAGAGCACCCGCGGCCGGCCGGCCGACGCCCCGATCTTCCCCGGCCCCAACGGCGACTACATGAAACGACCCCGCGGCCGCTCATGGTTCGACGGCTCCAAACGCCGCGCCCACGACGAGGACGATACGTTCCCCACCGCCATGCGCCTACACGACCTGCGCCACACCGCCGCCAGCCTCATGGTGCAGTCCGGCGCGCACGTGAAGTTGGTGCAGCACCAGCTAGGCCACGCCTCCGCGTCCATGACAATGGACACCTACGCAGATCTGTTCCCGGAGGATCTTGGGATGCTGCGCGAGGCGATGAACCTACGGTTCAGTGGGCAAAATGTGGGCAACGCCGCCTGATTAAACCGCTCCGGAGCAGGTCAGATGGGTCGGCGCTGCAAATCCTGTCAGTCCGACAA
>ERZ1031329.59-NODE-59-length-42525-cov-27.399152_pt1 | contig 42525 bp, 40 predicted proteins | sample MGYA00518053_ERZ1031329 | MGnify/ENA primary metagenome ERZ1031329 (study PRJEB33718, sample SAMN03159840) | human skin metagenome | collected 2014-02-25 | study: EMG produced TPA metagenomics assembly of the PRJNA266117 data set (Human skin bacterial metagenome... | reverse complement strand
AGATCTACACTATCCTCTTCGTCGGCAGCGTCAGATGTGTATAAGAGACAGGCCGGCGGCCGGTGCCACATGTGACAGAACGGATGTCACATTTGGCACTTTCCCCAGGTCGCGCAAGAAGCCGATGTCACATCCGTCACCGGACCCCGAGCTTCTGCTTCAGCACCGCCTCCACCACCTCGACGCACTTCCTCATGCTCTTGGAGGCGGTCCGCGGCACTGTCCAGCCGTGCATTATCGACGTCAGGTTGATCGACGAGTCCAATTGCCGCTGTTCGTAGGTCCAGTGGTGGCTGCCGTCGTACATGATCCCCAGTTTCAGCTCGGGGATGGCGAAATCGAAGGTGGTGACCACCCTGCCACCGACTACCAGCGGGTATTGCTCCACCAGCGTCAGGTTGTATTTTTCCACCACTGGCTGCAAGAGCAGGCGCAGCTCCGTTTCTTTCGGCGAATCGGCGGTGTTGCGGGAGAGGTTGAGCACCTTCGAAAGCCACCGTTTGCTCAGTTGGCCCGCGGCGGCCTGCTGCAGCTCCGGGACCTGCAGCTCCAGGTGGCGCCGGACGCAGTCCACGAGCTGCACCGCCCGGACCACCTCTGCTGCAACGCCTGGAATTGGCTCCGTCTGCCACGAGTGTTCGCCGGCGCGAATCTGCTGCAAGGCCTGGATGGTTGCCCGGGCCGGCGTGGCGGTGCGGATAGGCATGCCGCGGTGGGTGAGTGTCCAGGTTTCGGTGTGGGGCGCTCGCAGCCGAGCAACCGCGGGTCGGAAGGTGGAGGCAGGCAGTGTCGCCCGGACGGCCGCCCGTAGCGTCGTGTCCGCCCCTTCCACCAGGTACGGCAGTCGGTACAGCGCCAGCGCCGAGAAGCCGCAGACCACGCTGCCGGGCCGTTCGGAGGCGTGCACCACCGCGCGCACGGCTGCGGCGACGTCGTAGCGTTCCCGGCGCGGGTGGTGTCGCGCGGCCAGTTGCGTTGTCCACTCGTCGTGCCCAAACCGTTCGTGAACGAATAGTCGCTTGCTCACGCGCAGGTAGTACTGCTTGGGTTGCATCTGGTCGGCGCGCAGGATCACCGGGTCGAATTCAATTTCCATGCCGTCGTGCATAGGTATATGACGCTCCGAGCTGCGCCTCGGTTCCTACAATCGCCGTATGCGCGAAATCGAAATCACCCGCGGCGGGTTCACCGTCTTCGCCCGCGTCATCGGCGACTCGCACGCGCCCGCACTTTTGTACCTGCAGGGCGGGCCCGGTTTTCCGGCACCGCGCCAGCGCTTCGAGTGGGTCACCCACGCGCTGTCCCGCGGCTACCAGGTGGTGCTCTTGGACCAGCGCGGCACCGGCCGCTCCACCCGGATCGACGCCGCAACACCTTCGCTTATCGACGCTAAAGTGCTCACCCAACTTCGCGCCAACCACATCGTCGACGATGCCGAGGCGCTACGGCAGGAAATGGGGCTGAAACGGTGGGACGTGCTGGGGCAGTCCTTCGGCGGGTTCTGCCTCATGCACTACCTGGCCGCGCACCCGGAGGGTGTGGGCAGGGCGTTGTTTACCGGAGGCGTGCCGTCGATAGGCAGGGGCGCAGACGAGGTGTACCGCGCGACCTTTGCCAAGCTGAAGCACCGTCACCTGCAGTTCAACGAGCAATACCCGGCTGCCGAGCGGATGGTGCGCGATGTGTGCCGCCACCTCGAGGCGCAGGAGGAGCTGCTGCCGACGGGCGAGCGCCTCAGTGCCCGCCGGCTGCGCACCTTAGGGATTGAGCTGGGGCGCGAGGGCGGCTTCGAGTCGCTGGCCAGGTTGTTTGAGGCGCCGTTCCACCACAACGGGCGCCTGCGCACCGACTTCCTGGCGGAGGTGGGCGAGCGCGTCAGCTTTGCCAAAGGCCCGCTGTACGCCGCGGTACACGAGAGCATCTACGGCGGGACGGTGCCGGGCGCGACCAACTGGGCGGCTGAGCGTGTGTCCCGCGAGCTGGACGGTTTCAGCCCAGTCGCCAGCCCGGATGATGCGGAGTTCTACCTCACTGGCGAGCACATCTTCCCCTTCCAATTCGACGAAGACCCGGCGCTGCGCCCGTTTACACACGTCGCGCACGAGCTGGCGGTGAAGGACGACTGGTCAAACCTGTACGCGGGGCTTTCCGGCGACTACGACGCCTACGCGGCGGTGTACACCGACGACATCTTCGTCCCGCGCGAGCTGTCGCTGGAGACTGCCTCGGCGATCGGCGCGCAGGTGTTTGAAACCGACCAGTTCCAGCACGACGGGCTGCGCCGCCACGGCGAGGCGGTGCTGGGCCGCCTGCTGGACATGGCGGGGGTCTAAAGGGGCCTAGAGCTTCGGCAGCTCGTCGCCCACGGAGGGGTAGGACGGCTGCGCGCCGGGCCGGGTGACGGAAAAGGCGCCGACGCGGGAGGCGAAGGCGGCGGCGTCTTCCATGCTGTCGCCTTCGAGGATGCGGTGGCAGAACGCGCCTGCAAACGAGTCGCCGGCGCCGACGGTGTCCACCGCCTCCACCTTGGGCGAGTCGATGTGGGTGAGCTCCTCGCTCGTGGCCACCAGCGCGCCGGCGGAGCCGAGGGTGAGCACCACGGAGGCGAACCCGGCGTCCATCAGGCGGCGGGCGAGCTCCTCCGGGGTGCCCGCGCCGTCGAGACCGAGCTGCTCCAGGATCAGGCCGGCTTCGTGCTCGTTGGCCATGAGGGGATCGGCGGCCAGCAGCGCTTCGCGCGGCACGTCGACGACGGGCGCGAGGTTGATCACCACGCGCCCGCGCGCTAGCTCCACGGCGCGCGCGAAGCCGTCGGCAGGGATCTCGCCCTGCAGCAGCACCAGCTCGGCGGTCTCCACGGCCTCCGCGTGCCTGTCTACGAATGCCGCGTCCACCAGCGCGTTCGCCCCCGGCACCACGAGCACGGTGTTCTCGCCGTTTGCCGCAACGGTGATCACGGCCAGGCCGGTGACTTCCTCGACTTCTTCGACGTGGCGCAGATCCACCCCGGCCTCGCGGAGGATCGCGGTGGCCGGGTCGGCGTTGGCGTCGGTGCCGGTCGCGCCGACGAGCACAACCGGGGTGCCTAGCTTCGCCGCGGCAACGGCCTGGTTCGCGCCCTTGCCGCCGGCGGTGATCCCGCCGCCCGAGCCCAGCAAAGTTTCGCCGGGGGTGGGGTGGCGCTCGACGTTGACGGTCAGGTCGGCGTTGATGGATCCGACGACGCACATACTCATGTGCGCTAACTTACAGCACCCGGTTACAGCACAGCGTCGAGCAGCTCGCGCGTGTACGGGTGCTGCGGCGCCGCCCAGATCTCCTCGGTCGCGCCCTGCTCCACGATGCGCCCGTGCCGCATCACCGCCACGGTGGGGCACAGCTCGCGCGCGACCTTCAGGTCGTGGGTGACAAAAATGAGCGTGTGCTTGCCGACGGTATCGCGCAGCAGCTCCAGCACATGGTCTTGGATGGTGGCGTCGAGGGCGGAGACGGGCTCGTCGGCAAGCAAAATGCTCGGGCGTGGGGCCGCGGCGCGCGCAATGGAGATGCGCTGGCGCTGCCCGCCGGAAAATTGCCGTGGCGTGCGGTCGCCGGTGCCCTCGAGCCCAACGCGCGCGAGCACTTCGTCGGCGCGGGCGGCATCGACGCCTGCCTCGCGTATCGACGTCCTCACGGCCATCCGCGGATCCAGCGACGAGTACGGGTCCTGGAAGACCATCTGCACGTCGCCCGCAACGTTGACGGTTCCGGCGGTCGGCTCGCGCAGGCCCGCGATGAGGTGCAACAGCGACGTTTTGCCGGAGCCGGAGCCGCCGACGATGGCGAGGCGCTCGCCGGCGCGCACGGTCAGATCCACGCCATCGACGGCGAGCGTTTGCCCCCGCCGCAGCGAGACTCCGTCGAGCGTGACCACCGGCTCGCCGAGCGCGACGGGTGCTGCGGGCGGGCCGGGCACGGCAGCGGCGGCGAGCGCCTTGGCGTAGTCCGAGTCCGACGCCATCATGCGCCCGCCTTTGAACACGAGCACCCGGTCGGTCATGCGGCGCACCACGGCGAGGTCGTGGGAGATAAACAGCAGCGCCATGCCGCGCTCGCGCACGAGGCGGTCTAAAAGCTCCAGGATTTCCGCCTGCACGATGGCGTCGAGCGCGGTGGTGGGCTCGTCGCAAATCAGCACGTCCGGGTTTTGCGACAGCGCCAGCGCGATCAGCACGCGCTGACGCTGCCCGCCGGACAGCTCGTGCGGGTAGGCGCCGGGCCGGTCCACGCCGACCTCGCGCAACAGCTCGCGGGAGACGAGTTTGCCGATCTTCTTCAGCGGGTCCAGCGCCGTCATCGGCTCCTGGAACACCATCGCGACTTTGCTGCCGCGCACGCGCCGGCGCACGCGGTCCGGGGTGCCCACCATCTCGGTGCCGTCGACGGTGATGGAGCCGGTCGCTGGCAGGTCGCTAAGTCCCATGATGGACAGCGCGGTGACGGACTTGCCGGAGCCGGATTCGCCGATGATGCCCACGCGCTCGCCGGGTGCGACGGAAAAGGTGATGTCGTCCAGGATGCCGGGGATAGAAAGGTGCTTAACGTCGATCATCAGCGTGTCCCAGAAGGTTGAAGCCCAGCACGGTCAGCGCGATCGCGGCACCCGGCCACAGCGCCAGATGCGGGGAGGTGGCCAGGTACGGCTGGGAGGCCTGCAGCATGCGGCCCCAGGAAGCGTAAGGTGCGGGCGCGCCGAGCCCCAGAAACGACAGGCCGGCTTCCGCCAGGATGGCCAGCGCGACCGCGACGGAGACCTGGGTGAGCACGAGCGGCCAGATGTTGGGCAGCACGTGCCGCCACGCAATCGCAGGGCCGGAGACCTTGGCGATGCGCGCGGCCAGGATGTAGTCGCGCTGCATCACCTGCAGGGTGCCTGCGCGCGCCACGCGCACGAAGGCGGGGATGCCGGCGATGCCGATGGCCAGCACGACAATCCAGATGGAGGCGCCGAACACCGCGGTGAACACGATGGCCAGCAGCAGCGCGGGGAAGGCGAGCAGCAGGTCGGCACCGGCCATGACAAACCTCGACGCGTCGCGCCGCATGCCGGCCCAGATCCCCAGCGGCACGCCAACCAAGCCCGACAGCGCAACCGCACCCACAGCCACGGTCAGCGTCAGCCGCGCGCCGTCCATCACGCGCGAGAGGATGTCGCGGCCGAACTGGTCGGTGCCCATCCAGTGCGATGCGGACGTTCCCTGCAAACGCACGGCGACCTCCGTCTGCAGCGGGTCGTAGGGCGTCCACGCAAGCGACAGCAGCGCCGCGACGGCCACCACCGCGACGATCACCGCGCCAACTTTGCGCTGCCAGCTCATGCCTGCCTCCGAATCCGCGGGTCCACCACCGTGTAGGTCAGGTCCACGATCAGGTTCACCACCAGGGTGAACGCGACGATGACCATCATCACGGTCTGCACGGTGGCCAGGTCGCGGTTGCCTACTGCGTCGAGAAGCATGGTGCCCAAACCGGGGATGGTGAACACCCGCTCGATCACTACCGCGCCCACCACCAGCGACGCCAGCTGCACGCCGACGACCGTGATCACCGGCAGCGCGGCGTTTCGAAGCGCCGAGGTGAACAGCACATTGCCTATCGACGCACCAAGGGCCCTGCCCGTCCTCACATAATCCTTGCCCATCTCCTCGCGCACCGAGGCTGCGACGTAGCGCGTGAGAATCGAGGCCTGCACCAGCGCGAGCGAGGCCACCGGTAGCACCGCGTGCGCCGGCGTGCCCCAGCCGTTGGCCGGCAGCCAGCCCAGGCGCACCGAAAACAGCGCGACCAGGGCGATGCCGACCAGAAACGACGGAACGATGATGCCCACCTGCGACAGCGCCCCGACGACCGCGCCGTCGGGGGAGTGGGTGCGCCGCGCCAGGTACACGCCCACCGGCACCGCGACGGCGAGCGAGACCGCCATCGCCACAAGGGTGAGCGTCAGCGAGACCCCGGCGCGCTCAACCACCGTGTCGGTAATGTCTTTGCCGGACGACATGGAGATGCCGAAGTCGCCGGTGAGCAGGCCCGAAACCCAGTCGACGTACTGCACCGGCAGCGGCTGATCCAGCCCGAGGCGCGCCGACAGCTCCGCGACGGCCTCCTCGGTGGCCGAGACCCCCAGCGCCACGCGCGCCGGGTCGCCGGGAACGGCGCGCAGCAGGGTGAAGATGACCACGCTGGCCGCGGCGAGCAGCAGCACGAAGCGCAGGATGTGTTTGGCCGCGGTGCGGATCATTTCTCCACCTCGTTCAAGGGCAGCGAGTCGGTGACCACGTTCGGGTCCAGGCCGGAGACCCCGGGGGCGTAGAGCACGATGTTCGGGGCGTTGGCCAGGGTCAGGGCGGCGGCGTCGTCCATGATCTGCTCCACCGCACCGGCCATGTCGCCGGCGGCGATGCGCTCGCGCACCACCGCGTTGTCGTAGCCCAGGTAGTAGTCCGGGTTGCCAAAGAGCATGGGCACGTCGCGCGGCTCCACGTGGGCCACCAGCGAAGCCTGGTAGTCGTGGCCTTTCAGCACTTGGTTGAGCCAGACCGCGGGGAACTCGACGGTCTCGAGGCGCACGCGGAAGCCGACGTCTCGAAGCTGCGAGTAGATCAGCTCGCTCGCTTCCTGGGCGTACGGCCGGTTGGGCACGGTGATGGTGATCTCCGGGGTGCGCCCGGCGAGTAGCTCGCGGGCCTTGTCCGGGTCGAAGGGGTAGAAGTCGCGGCCCGGGTACCAGGGGTCCGTCGGGGGCACGGGCGCGCCGCCGGTGTCGGTGGCCAGGCCGTTGTAGACCACTTGGTTGACCGCCGTCCGGTCCACCGCGTAGGCCACGGCGCGGCGCACGTTCGGGTCGTCGAAAGGCGCGCGGGTGTTGTTCATGGACAGCAGCACCTCGCCGTTGGTGGTGCCGACCTCGACGCGGATGTCCTCGGGCAGCGTGTCGATCAGCTGCGGCGCCTGCATGCCCCACACCACGTCCGCATCGCCCACGCGCAAGGCGTTCACAGCGGAGACCGGGTCGTCGAAGTAGCGGATCAGCCCGTCTCGCGCGACGTCGCCGCCCCAGTAGTCCTCCCGCGCGTCGAACTCGATGGCCTCGCCCACGTCGAAGCGCTTCACGGTGTACGGCCCGGTGCCCAGGGGAGCGGTCGCAAGCCTATCGACGCCTGCCGGTGTCATCATCGCCCCCGTCAGGGTGCCCATGGACCACAGCCACGCGTCCTCGGCAGCGGTCCCGCCCTCGACGGTCACGCGCAGCGTGCGCTCGTCCACCACCTCGACGTCTGTGACCGGGTCCATCTGGGCCTTCAGCCCGTTGGTCCACTCGTTTTGCACGTAGTGGATGGAAAACGCGGCATCGTCCGCAGTAAACGGTTTGCCGTTGGCGAAGGTGACGCCGTCGCGCAGGTGGAACGTGAAGGTGCCGCCGTCGCGCTCGACGCGTTCGGCGAGGTGGGGCACGGGGGCACCGGAGGCGTCGATACGCACGAGCGTTTCGTAGACGTTGCCCACCAGGGCCTGGGGTGCGGCGGCGCCGCCGGTGGTGGTGAAGTCCAGCCCGGCCGGTGCGCCGGAGGCGGCCACGACCACGTTGTCGCGCGGGGCGGAATCACCGCACGCGGCCAGAGGGAGGGCCAAGGCGGCCGCGGCCGCCAGAGTCCTTACATGCATGCGGGAAAGACTAGTGGATCTCGGATTCAGCCTGGAACCAGAGTGGGGAAGAGTGCCCGCGCACGTTGTTCAGGCCGAAGGAGAGCTTGTCCACGCGGAAGGTGTGCACCGCGGCCTCGAGCACGTCGCCGTTGTGGGTCAGCGCCTTGATCTTCACGCGCAGCACCGGGGCGCCTTCGGCGATGCCCAGCTTGCCCGCGACGTCGGCATCCGCCTGCTCGATAGTGAAGGCGCGGGAGATGTTGTTGAAGTCCGCGCCCGCGCGGATGAGCTCGCGGTGGATGGACTGCTCGGAGGTGTCCACGGATTCGATGACCCCCGAGAGCACCGGCAGAAACGCCATCTGCTCAATCACCATGGGCTCGCCGTCGGCGCTGCGCACGCGGCGCACAACGAAGACCTCGTCGCCGGGGGTGATGCGCATGCACTCTGCCAGCTCCTCGCTGGCGGTGTCCAGGCCGAACTGCTCCATGTCCTCGCTCGGGTCCTTGCCCATGCGGAAGATCCAGGAGGTGTTGGACAGGATCTCCTCGAAAGTCTCGGTGCGCGTGTTCGACAGCACCAGGGAGCGGCGGCCGCGGCCGGAGGATAACAGGCCCTCGGCGCGCAGGGTGGCCACGGCCTGGCGCACCGGGCCGCGGGAGGTGTTGAACTGTTCGCACAGCTCCACCTCGCTGGGCAGCGACTCGCCGGCCGGAATGTGGCCCGCGAAGATCTCATCACGCAGGTAGTCCGCGATCTCCTCGTGCTGCTGCGGGCGGCGGAGTGGGCCGGTAGGCAGTTGCGCCATGGCGGGATCACGTCCTTTTTCGACAACCGGGTATGTAACGACACCCGATACTAAACCAGCCGACGAATAACTCCTATTAGTTGGAGGCCTGTCCCGATTAACCCCAGGCTTCGGCGAGGATTTCCATGGACCGGCTCACCTCGTCGTGGCTGCCGGCCTGCAGCGAGATCATCAGCTCGTCGGCCTGGGCAGTCTTGCGGAACGCCTCCAAGTACTCGGCGACCTGCTCGCCGGTGCCCTCGGCGGTGTAGCGCAGCATGTCGATGATCTGGCGGCCCTGGTAGGAGTTGACCACGGTGTCCAGCTGGTCGTCGGAAAGCTGCTTGCCCTGGCGGCCCATAAACGCGCGCACGCGGTTGCGGTGCACCACCTTCGTCTGGCGCTTCGCGTCCTCCTCGCTCTCGGCGGCGGTGACGTTGACCGCGGCGATGCAGTACGGCTCCGGGTGGCGCTCGGACGGCTGGTAGTTCTCGCGGTAGTAGGCGGTGGCCTGCTCCAGGTGCTGCGGGGCGAAGTGGGAGGCGAACGCGTACGGCAGGCCCAGCTGCGCCGCCAAAGAGGCGCCGAACATGGACGAGCCCAGGATGATCAGCGGCACGTTGGTGTTAAAGCCCGGCATGGCAGTCACGCCCGGCAGCGGCGAGGTGTTGGACAGCCACGCCTGCAGCTCCTGGACGTCCTGCGGGAAGTTCTCGGCGGCGCGCGGGTCGCGGCGCAGCGCCCGGCCCAGGGTCTGCTGGTCGGTGCCGGGCGCGCGGCCCAGGCCCAGGTCGATGCGGCCGGGGTAGAGCTCCTCCAGCATGCCGAACTGCTCGGCGATGACGTACGGGGAGTGGTTCGGCAGCATCACGCCGCCGGCGCCGAGGCGGATGCGGCTGGTCTTCGCACCGATGTGGCTGATCAGCACCGCCGGCGACGAGGAGACGATGCTGGACATGTTGTGGTGCTCCGCGTACCAGATGCGCGAATAACCTAAGGCCTCCGCCTGCTGGGCGAAGGCCACGGAGCGCTGCGTCGCCTCGCCGACGGATTCGCCGGGGTAGCGGGTGCAGAAATCGATGAGAGAAAGTGGGGCGTTCATGCGCCCCACCGTACTAGTCCTTGGCTTGCAGAACGGGGACAGCGTCGCCCTCCGCCGAGAGGTCCTCGCCCTCGACGGATTCCATGGTGCCCGGGATCATGGCGGGCTTGGGGCGGACAAAGTCCACGACCAGGCCGATGACGAAGGCGATGACCACCGGCACGACCCAGCCGAGCCCGGCGTCGAACATCGGCGCCCACTGCACGATCGGGGTCAGGGCATCAGCGCCCCACTCCAGCGAGATCAACGTCTCGATCGCGGACCACACCACGGCCGTCCACAGCGGCAGGAAGAACGCCCAGCTGAAGCGGGTGCGGGCGCGGAAGGCCGGCTCGATCAGGGTCAGGGCGATCAGGGTGATCGCCGGCGGGTAGAGGAAGCCGATCACCGGCGCGGCGATAGCCATGACGAACTCCAGGCCCTGGGTGGCGATCACCATGGACGCAACCGCGAAGATGACGGCCCAGACGTGGTAGGAGCCGGGGAACTGCTCGGAGAAGTACTCGCCGGTCGCGGTGATCAGGCCCACCGCGGTGGTCAGGCAGGCCAGCAGCACGATGGCGGAGAACACGGCCTGGCCGGCACCGCCCATGGTCAGGTTGGCGGCCTCGGCCAAAAGGCCGGCGCCGTTGTCGAAGTCGCCGGCGTTCGGCATGACACGGCCGATCAGGCCCAAGCCGATGTAGACTAGGCCCAGCATGATGCCTGCGCCGACACCCGCGGCGATGGTGCCGCCGACCAGCTCCTTGCCCTCGTTGAAGCCGCGGTGGCGCAGGGTGGAGATGACCACGATGGAAAACGCCAGCGCGGCGATGGAATCCATGGTGAGGTACCCCTCGAGCAAGCCGGCGGTCAGCGGGCCGTCGTCGTACGGCTCGTTCGGCGCGGCCGGTTCGGCGCTCCAGCGGAACGCGGCCACGGAAATCATCACGACCAGCAGCACCAGAAGCGCCGGGGTGAGGAACTTGCCCAGCTTCTCCATGATGGTGGTGGGGTTCCAGGACAGCGCCAGCGCGATGCCGAAGAACACCACGTTGAACACGGCGGACGAGGCGAAGGACTCGAGGCCGAACAGCGGGGTGATCGCCGTTTCGAAGGAGACGGCGCCGGTGCGCGGCAGGGCGTAGAACGCGCCGATGGACAAGTACGCCAGCACCGGGAAGATCACACCGAAGATGGAGCCAGCGCGCTGCGCCAGGTCGCGGAGGTTCGAGCCGGACAGCGCAATGGCGATCACGGCCAGCACCGGCAGCAGGGAGGCGGTGGTGAGGAAGCCGAACAGCGCCGGCCAGAAGTTGTCGCCCGCCTCCACGGCCAGCATGGGCGGGAAGATGAGGTTGCCCGCGCCGAAGAACATCGAAAACAGCGCCAGCCCGGTGACGACGATCGCGCTGGTGGAGCGCTTCTGGCCGCCTTCGGGCTGTGATGCCACTGTGGAACCCATGGTCGTTCCTCTCTAGTTGGGTTGAGGTTCCCTAGAGTTTAAACCACCCGACCGCTAGATGGGAACAAGGTTCCATGAAGTGGGACACTAAAGCTTTGCGACGGCTCCGCCCATCCGCCGCACCGCTTCCTCCAGGATCTCCGGCGACGTGGCAAAATTCAGCCGCGCGCGGTGCTCGCCTCCGGGTCCGAAGTCCACGCCCTCGTTCATGGCCACCTTCGCGTGGCGGCGCAGCCACGCGGCGGGTTTTTCGTCGACAAGCTTGGTGTTCTTGAAGTTTAAAAACATCAGGTAGGTCGCGGCCGGCACCTCAATCTCGATGCCCGGCACCGCCTTCGGCAGGTTTTCCACCAGCCAGTCTCGGTTGGCCTTGAGCTGGGCGATCTCATCGTCCAAGAACTCGCGGCCGTGGTCGTAGCAGGCCTCCGCCGCAACGATGCCGAGGGTGCCAACGCCGTCCTTGGCCACGCCCGACATCGCGTTCCAAGTCTGCACGTCCTCGTCGTTGGAGAAGATCATCTGCGCGCACTTCAGGCCCGCGACGTTCCACGCCTTGGACGTCGCGGTGACCGTGATGCACACGTCCGGGTTGTTCGCCGCAGCGCAGACGTGGGTGCCGTCGTAGACCAGCGGGGCGTGGATCTCGTCCACGATCACCCGGGCGTTGTACTTGCGCGCCAGCGCGCAGATCTCGTCGAGCTGCGCTTCGGTGAACACGTAGCCGCCCGGGTTGAACGGGTTGGTCACGATGATGCTGCCCGCGCCGTTTTGGAACGCGGTTTCCACTTCCGCCAGATCGAGGCCCCCAGCGGAGCTGACGTCGATACGCTTGCGTCCCGCGACCTCCGCCACATCCAGGAAGGGGAAGTAGGCGGGGACCGGGACCACCACATCGCCCTCGGTGAAGTACTGGATGGCCAGCATCACGCCGCGCACCACGTCCGCGACCGGGAAGATCCGCTCCGCGTCCGGGCGCCAGCCGTAGCGCTCCGCGTAGAAGTCGGAGACGGCCTCGCCGAGGCGGTGCGCGTGCGGGGCGGGGGTGTAGCCGAACATCTCGCGCTCGGCGGCGTCCACGATCGCCTGCTTCACAGCGGGCGCGGTGGGAAAATCGCTCTCCGCGATAAACAGCGGCAGCACGTCAAGGTTGAACTGCGTCCACTTCCTCGTGCCGCGGGCTTGCAGGGTGCTTAGGTCGGGGAATTGCATGGGGCCTACGGTAGCCATCATCGTCTTTGCGTTGGGTCAGCGCCCACGCCGCGAACACCGCGGCGGCGAGCAGCGTCCACCACACCACGGACGACATGACCCAGTCGCCGAGCACCCGGTCGCGCCCGTCGATGGTGTCCATGTTTTTAAACTGCGAGTGCGGGACGAACACGGTGGAAAGGCCCAGGTAGGTGAGCATGGTCAGCAGCGCGGCAACGTCGCGGCGGCGCCACGCGAACTCGCCGATGATGAACACGCCCGGCAGCATCCACGCCCACGCGAACGGCGGCGCCCAGGAGGACACTGTCAGTGCCGCGAGCGCCAGGCTGACCGCGCCCATCGGGGCCTCGCCGCGCTGAATAAAAACGCGGGCGGCGTAGATCAGCGCGCCGCCGACGACGAGCACCGCGAGCACCCACAGTGCGCTCGCGCCGTCTGCGCCGGTAAACCGCTGTGCGGCGCCGAACAGGGTGAGGTTCTGGGCCTGGGAGAGGTCGTAGCGCTCGCCGATGTGCCACAGGTAGTCGGTGAAATACGCGGCCGTCATGCCCGGGCGCGCCACCGCGCCGAGCGCGGTAAAGGACGCGAACGCGCCGCCCATCCAGCCGAGCGCCCGGTAGTCCTTGCGGAACAGGAAATACAGCGCGAACACCGCAGGCCGTAGGGTGAACGCCGCGGCGATGCCGGTGAGCATTCCCTTGGGCACCCAGCGCTGGAATTGCGCGGGGCGGGTCCACCACAGGTCCGTGGCCACGAACGCTACGGCGAAAATGGCCAGCTCGCCGTAGTAGAAGTTGAACCGCACCGGGTCCAGCCACAGCACCGCCGGCAGCAGCACCGTCGCGCAGGCGACCGGCGACGGCCAACGGAACCGCCTGAACAGCAGGTAGATGATCCACCACACCGCCAGCGTGCCCGCGATGGTGTGCAGCGCCTCCCACGTGCCCATCTCGCCCGCGCCGAGCAGCCTGCCAAACAGCATGGTCACCGGCGGGTGCAGGAAGTAGTCCTGCCGCCCGTCGGGGTAGCTGAACGCCACCGAGTAAATGTCTGGCTCGGCGAAGAAGCCGTCGCCCGCCCCGCGCAGCATCTGCAGGTGTTCCAGCGGATGAAACACGCCCTCGTACGCCGACAGCATCGGCGATTCCAACTTGCGCCACCACGCGGTGCCAAACGTGCACAGCACCGCGTAGGCCACCAGCGGCGGGAAGGCCACGAACTGGGTGAAACGCAGGGGCTTTTGCCTATCGACGAGCACGAATCCCCGCGCCTGCACCCACATCACAAACACCACCAAAATCGCCCACACGACCAGGCTGGACTGCGCCAAGTCGCGCACGGTGTACGAATCCGGGGTGGTGGACATCGGGTTCAATATCTGCTTGTGCGGGATGAAGATCGTCGAAATGGTCAAATACACCGCCACCAGAAACGGCGGCCACGGGTTGGCGTTGCGGATGCCGCCGACGACCATGATGATGCACAACGGCACCACCCACACGTAATGGTGCTGCCAGGTGATCGGAGCGACGAGCAGCGACAGCAGCGCGACGCACATCACCGCTGCCTCGTTGGCGCGGGCGGCTAGCAGGCGTCGCAAGGCCAGCAGCGCGAGCGCGATGATGCCGGCGAACATGATCGCGGTGAAGTAGGTCTGCGCCGCTTCCGGCACGTAGCGGGCCACCAGGCCGCGTGCGGACTGGTTGTGCGAGCGGTTCAGCCCCAGCACGCCGGACATCTGCCCGATCTGGGTGGTGAAGTAGTACGCCAGCGCCTCCGGTTTCACCGCACCCGCAACACCCAGCGACATCACGCCGGTGAGAAACGCCGCGGCCAGCGCCTTCCAGTTGCGCGTGAAGATGAAGTACAGCCCGAACAGCGCCGGCGTCATCTTCACCGCGGCCGCGATACCGGTGAGCACGCCCACGGGCAGGTACTTGCGCTTCGGCGAATCCCACCACAGGTCCGTGAGCACCAGCGCCATGAGCACGATGTTGACCTGGCCGTGGTGGAACGTGTTGTGGACCGGGTCGACCCAAAACGCCAGCGGCAGGCCCACCAGCGCCCACTTGCCGGCGTCTTCAATGCGGCACTTGCGCAGCGTAAGCGTGATCACCCACCACAGGGCTGCCAGCGACACCAGCGAAAACACCACCAGGCCCACCGTCTCCCCGAACAGCGTCAGCGGGGTGAAAAACAGCAGCGACGACGGCGGGTACGAGTACGGCAAATCACCCGCCGTACCCGTGTTGATCAGGGACTCGTAGACGTTCGGGCTATTCCAAAACGCCTTCGCGCCGCGGTAGTAGACCAAAAAGTCCTCCACCTCGCGCCGGTCCGTGCTGTAGAAGGGCACGTAGCTGTGCTGGTACCAGCCAATCAGCAAACTGAGCAGGCACAGTACAAGCGCCACCGCCATCATCGGCACAGAGAGGATTACTTTTCGCACAAATGGGCATACTAGGGGGTGAGCGCGCCGCCGGCCCCGTCCGCGTCGCTCTCGTCCTCGTCGTCGGCGCCGTCGACGTGGAACCCGAACGCCTTGAGCCGCTCCCGGTCCGCGGCCGACGACGACGCGGTCAGGCGCAACAGCTCGGAGTAGATGCCGCCGGAAACGGCAAGCTCGGCAGGTGAGCCGATCTCGTCGACGTGGCCGTCGCGAAGTGTGATGATTGTGTCCACACCCGCGATGGTGGACAACCGGTGCGCGATCATGATGGTGGTGCGTCCCTCCATCAGCTGGTCCAGGCCGGCCTGCACGGCGCGCTCGGCCTTGGTGTCCAGGGCGGAGGTGGCCTCGTCCAGGATCAGGATCGGCGCGTCCTTGAGCATGGCGCGCGCCACGGCCACGCGCTGGCGCTGTCCGCCGGACAGTCGCAGGCCGCGCTCGCCGATGACGGTGTCGTAGCCGTCGGCGAACTTCATGATGAACTCGTGCGCGTTCGCCCGCTTCGCCACCTCCACGACTTCCTCCAGCGTGGCGTCGGGCTTGCCGTAGGCGATGTTCTCAAACACCGACCCGGAAAACAGCGCCGCCTCCTGGAACACAACGCCGGTGGTGGCGCGCAGCTTCTCCACGTCCAGCTCCGACAGCTCCTCGCCACACACGCGCAGCCGGCCGCGGGTGATGGGGTAGAGCCCCAGCAGCAGGTTCACAATGGTGGATTTGCCGCCGCCGGATTCGCCGACAAGCGCGATGGTTTCGCCTTCGTGGGCGGCGAAGTTGACGCTGTGAAGCACAGGCTCGCCCTCCAAATACTCGAAGGTGACGTCCTCGAACGCGATCACCGGCTCGCGCACCTGCAAAGGAGCCTGCTGCCTAACGACGACCTCCGGCATCCCCGACGCCTCAGTCGCCGCGACGAGCTGTCGGTTCGCGGTCGGCTCGACAGACTCGTCCATGACCTTGAAGTAGTCGCGCGAGCCGGCGATGGCGCGCTGCGCGGAATCCACGATCCAGCTCATCATCGTCACCGGCTGGCGCGCCATGGTGACCATCTGGATGAGCATAACCATCTCGCCGACCGTGAAGTGCCCGTTCAGGGTGCGGGTGAACAAGATGAGGTAGATGCCCAAAAAGATCAGGTTCATGGCCACGCCGCGCAGCGTGTCCATGGAGTGCCACCAGCGCGACTGGGGGCGGGTGATGTCCACGGTGTTGGTGTAGTGGCGGCCGAACTTCTCCAGCTCGCGCACCTCGGCGCCGTAGGACTTGGTCACCTTCACTTGTCCCACGACCTCGGCGAAGCGGCCGTTGCCTTCGTCGATGTTGGCGTTTTTCTCCTTTTCAAAGACCTGCCAGCGCTTCGACGTCAACGCGGTGAGCCAGGTGTAGAGCGGGAACAGAAGCGCCAGCAGCACCGTCAACGGCCAGTAGTAAAAGGCGGTGATGCCCAAAATCGCCACCACCTGCATCAGCATGGGCAGGAAGTTGTTGGTGAAGGACTGGATGAACTGCGTGACGTTGGCGATCGAGCGGTCCAGCCTGGCGATGATCGTGCCGGTGACCTGGTTGTCGTAGTAGCGCTGCGGCAGCGCCAGCAGCTTGGCAAAGTAGCGCGTGGACAAAATCTGGCGGATCCGCGCGACCATCACGTCGCCTAAGTACCCGGAGACGTTGCGCAGCACCGACGCCAACGCCTCGGCGGCGAACAGCGCCACGGCGAGCCAGATGACGGTGCGGGTGGGGTCGGGCAGGGTGGCGTCGCCAAGCTTGGCCACGATGGTGTCCGTCGCCTCCCGCAACAAAAACGGGGTGACCAACCCCAGACCAGCCACCAGCGTCGAGACCGCCACAACGGCGATATAGAACGGCCAGAGGGCGGAAGCGCTGCGGACAACGCGCATCAAAGACTGCATAATTTCGACACCCTACTAGGGCTGTAAAGTGGGGCAGAACTGTCAAAACCACCGCGACAACAGAAGAGGCGCACATGTCCCACCGCACCCGCCGCCCCAAGGCCGCCCTGACCGCCGCAGCCCTGGCAGCCGCCTTGGCGCTTTCCGCCTGCGCGGACGCCGAGATGGGGGAGGACACCATCAGCTCCACCCAGGTCACCGCCGCCGAGGATGCCCCGCAGGGCCAGGCGGACGACCGCATCGGTGTGCAGCGCAAGCCCTTCAAGGTCAACGAGGCGGACCCTGTGGTCAGCGACAAAACCAACGGCGACCGCGTGAAGGACCCGGCGATGGAGCTGTCCTACAAGTGGCAGGGCTCCTCGTACGCGCCGAACGGCGGCTCGGTTGTGGTGGTGGCGATCACCAACGAGTCGGACGCGCCGCTGCCTGCGGACGCGCTCGAGCCGAAGCTGCGCTACAACGTCAACTCCACCTCCAACCCGGACATGAAGGACGCGAAGTTCGTCCCCATCGCGGAGGAGGCCGGCGTGGACATCGTGGGCCTGGACCGCCCGCTGGGCCCGGGCGCGACCGTGAACGCGAAGTTCCCCTTCGACGTGTCCACCGGCAACCTGTGGGACGCGGAGTTCACCATCGGCAACGTCACCTTCAAAGGCAACCTGAACAACTAGCGGGCAAATTCCGCGATCGCGCCGGGGTCCAGCGCGTCCTCTGTGCGCACCACCGCGAGCTCTGAGAGCTCGGAGGCGTCGTGGGGCTGCGGGCCCATCGGTCCGAAGAACTTTGCGTATCGACGGTAGCTCCGCCCCACCCTGCCTGGCCGATTTTCCGCCAACTCGTTGAGTTTGGCGCGCGTGAGCGGCGCGGACAGCAGGTAGCGCACGATCCACTTGCGTTTCTCGTACGGCGCGCGCGGGAACACCGGGTTCGCGGCCCACACGCGGCGGAACTCGCCGGCGTAGTGGTCGCGGCGGCACAGCCACAGCGCCACCGCCGCCTCCTCGCCGACGCCGACGACGGTGACGTTGGTGGGATCGCCGCCGAAGGCCTCGATGTTGCGCTGGATCCAGCGCAGCGCGAGCTTCACGTCTGCGACGCCGCGGAAGTGCCCGATGGCGTCGGCGGCAAAGGGGAGAAACCCTTCGAAGCCGTCGCGGTGGGGCACGTGCACGTGGACGAATCCGTCGCCCAGCTCGGCCGGCTGGGAGAGCCACACAATCACCGGGCAGTCGGTCCCCGGGCGAGCGCTAAGCGGGGCACTGATGGAGAGGGCGTTGGGGTGCGGCGCGGTGGCGTCGATAAGCAATCCCTGTTTTACGGCCACCGGGTCGTCGAAGGGGTGCGCCTTTTCCAGGAACGGGATGGCGTCGAAAAGCCTCGCGTTATCGCGGACAGTGCCCACGATGGTGCCGGCCGCGCATGTGATCTCCGTTTCGCCCATGCGGCAGATCGTATCCGCATACACTGACCGCCATGACAAACCCGCTTCTGACCCCCTCGACCTTGCCGTACAACCTGCCGGACTTCGCCGCGATCCGGCTGGAACACGTGGAGCCCGCGTTCGAAGAGGCGCTGAAGCGCCACGCCGCGGAAATCGCCGAGATCACCACCGCTGATGCGCCGACGTGGGCCAACACCGTCGAAGCCTTCGAGCTGGCCGGGCAGGACCTGGACCGGGTGATGTCCTGGTTTTTCAACCTGCAGGGCACCGACGCCACCGACGAGTTCGACGCGGTGGCAGACCGCATCGTGCCGAAGCTGTCGGCGCACGTGGACTCGATCTACCAGAACGACGCGCTCTACCAGTGCATCAAGGGCGTCGAGGTGCCGGAAGATGCGGAGTCGCAGAGGCTTCACGACGAGCTGTTGCGTCGCTTCACCCGCCGCGGCGCGGACCTGGACGCGGCCGGGAAGTCGCGCCTGCAGGAGATCAACCAGCGTTTGAGCGAGCTGTCGGAGCGCTTCGGCCGCAACCTGCTCGCGGACACGAAGAAGCTCGCGGTGGAGTTTTCGCGCGAGGAGCTCGCCGGGCTTTCCGACGACCAGCTCGCCGCGTACGAAGACAGCGGCCGCTACGTCGTGCCGATCGAGCTGCCCACCACCCAAGCGCTGCAGTCGGAGCTGGACACCTCTTCTGCGCGCCACAAGCTTTTCGACGCCTCCCGCGCCCGCGGCCGCGACTCCAACCCGGACATCGTGCTGGAGTCGGTGAAGCTGCGCCAGGAGCGCGCGAAGCTGCTCGGCTTTGACACGCACGCCGACTACGTCATCGCCGAGGAGACCGCCGGCATCGCCGCGGCAGCGCGCCAGCTCATCGCGGACCTGGCGCCGGCGGCCGCCGCGAACGCCGAGGCCGAGCGCAAACTCGCCGGGGAACTGGCCGGCGAGGAGCTCGACGGTGCGGACTGGCCGTACTGGCAGGCCAAGCGCCGCGAGGAAGAACTCGGCATCGACGAGGCGGAGCTGCGCAAGTACTTCCCGCTCGAGCAGGTGCTCACCGACGGCGTCTTCTACGCCGCGAACCTGCTCTACGGCATCACCGTGGAAAAGCGTGAGGATTTGGCCGGCTACCGCGAGGACGTGGACGTGTGGGAGGTCAAGGAGGAGGACGGCACCGGCATCGGGCTGCTGCTGACGGACTACAACGCCCGCCCGTCGAAACGCGGCGGCGCCTGGATGAGCTCGTTTGTGGACCAGTCCCACCTCGCCGGCACGAAGCCGGTGGTGGTCAACGTCATGTCGATCAGCTCCAACCTGCTCACCATCGACGAGGTGACCACCCTGTTCCACGAGTTCGGCCACGCCTTGCACGGCCTGCTTTCCGACGTGCGCTACCCGTCGCACTCCGGCACCAACGTCCCGCGCGACTGGGTGGAGTTCCCCTCACAGATCAACGAGAACTACGCGTTCGCCCCCGAGATCGCCCGCAACTACGCCCGCCACGTGGACACCGGCGAGGTCATCCCCGCGCCGCTGTTGCAGGCGATGGAGGCGTCGCGCCAGTTCGGCCAGGGCTTCACCACCGCCGAGTACCTCGCGGCTTCCGCGATCGACCTTGCGTGGCACTCGCTTGCGGGCGACATCCCGTCGGGCATCGACGCCTTCGAAGACAACGTCCTGCGCGAGTACGGCCTGAACGTCGAAGGGCTGGAGCCGCGCTACCGCTCCACCTGGTTCAACCACATCTTCGCCGGCGGCTACTCCGCGGGCTACTACTCCTACCTGTGGGCCGAGGCGTTGGACGCGGACGGCTACCAGCTCGTCGCCGAGGAGGGCATCAACCGGCGCACCGGCGCGAAGTTCCGCGAGGCGATCCTGTCCAAGGGCTCCTCGCGCGACTACGCCGAGGCCTACCGCGCCTTCCGCGGCCGCGACAAGGACACCCGCCCGCTGCTTCAGCGCCGCGGGCTCGCTGGCTCCGACGTGTAGTTGCACAGGTTCGTGCTGTACAGTTCCGGGGAAACCGTTAAAAGACAAGACAAGGAAAGCTGCATGGCGAACGGTACAGTGCGACGCCCCCGCGTGGGCGCACGCGTCGCTGCGCTCGCCGCGGCGTCTGCGCTGGCAGCTTCTGGTCTCGTCGGTGGGGTGGAGGCGCCGGCGGCGGAGCGGCTCGTCGTCAAGCAAGGTGCCCGCATGTTCGTGGACAACCTCGGCAACGACAACCTCACCGCCTGCACCATCGGCTACAACGACTCGAAGCAACGCCGCAGCTACACCGCCGGACACTGCGCCGACAACGGCGACTACGGGTGGCAAACCGGCTCGCTGGTCTACCTCGCCGACAGCAAGGGCCGCGAAATGACCACCCCTGCCGGCATGATCTACCCGGCCGCCGCCTACTACGGCGCCTCCAACGCCAACGACTGGGCGGTGATCTACTGGTTCAACGGCGTCGAGGTGGAGGCCAACCCCTTCGGCGGCGAGTACGTGCCCATCGAAGACATCGAGCCCGGCGAGACGCTGTGCTACCACGGCTACGCCTCGCACGGCGGCACAAACCGCGCCACCTGTGGGCCGTTCGTGGGCATGATCGAGAAAACCATCTACTTCGACGCCCCCGGCATGCCGGACTACGGCGACTCCGGCGGGCCGGTCTACGCGCCGGGCCGCGGGCTCGTCGGCGTGATGTCCGGGGCGAACGCGCTTGTGGACGACCGCGGCGAGGAGGTCGTGGGCTTCGAGCGCGCCAGTTCGCTTCAAAGCGGCGCGCTTTACGACGACTCCCGCATCGACGCGTTCCTCCGCTCCCACTACGGCGCGTCGGCAAAGCCGGCCTCGCCGAGCAAGAAAACGTCCACGCCGGCGGTGCCTACTCCGGTGCGCAGCACCGTGGTGAACCCCGTTGCGGAGGTCACGCGCGAGCCCGCGCCTGCCTCTGAGGCGCCAGGGGCCTCGCCGCAGACTCCCCGCGAGCCGGCGCCGGCCGTGACGTCGGTGTCCGGCAACACCATCCACATCTCTGGGCCGACGAAGAAAACCGTGGTGGTCCCAGCCGCGACGTTGCAGCCGGCCATCCCGGTCGGCGCGGCGACGCCGTCGAGTGTGCCGAGCGAGGCGCCCGTCGTCACGCCTGAGGCTCAGGAGCAAAGCAGCGAGGACGCCGCGGAGGAGCCCCGCGACAACAACATCGCCAAAGCGCTGCTGATCACCCTCGGCGTCGTGGCCGCTGTGGCGGCGCTCGTGCCAGCGGTCGGCTACGCGATGGGCCTGATCTGATGAGCAGCGCGCTGCTCGGCTGGGTGATGGGCCTAAGCCCCTGGCTGCAGGTCCCCGCGATCCTCGCCGCGGCCGCGCCGGTGTGCGCCGCGGCCGGCTACGCGCTGCTGCGCCTTGTCGACGGCATCGCCCGGGCCACCGCGCGCCTGGTTTCCCGCCGCTAGCCCGCGGCGCTAGGCTTACACACCATGGCCAACCCGGAAGAGCTGCGCAAGCAGGACCAGAAGCTGCCCAAGCCGCAGCGCAAGTACCCGCAGTCGCGGGTGACCCAGGTGATGTGGGTACTCATCGCGCTCGTCGTCGTCGCGGCGATCGTCAGTGCCCTCTAGCGTTCGCTCCGCGCGCTGGCTTTGGCGATGCGCGTGAACAGTGCGACGTCGGGGAGGTCTTCGATGAGGACGGGGGTACCGGAGGCGTCGCAAAGCGGAATGCACCAGTTGGAATACATCTCGCGGTTGGTGCCCGGCTGGTTTTGAATGCGGGTGTCGCCCACCATGTCCACCAGGTTCGTGCACGTCATCGCGGACGGGGTGGAGGCGATAAACCGGGTCAGCCCCTCGACGAGGGCCTCCACGTCGTCGTACTCGCCCAAGTCCCGGTCGAGAAAGTCCACGTCAGCGAGCGTGGAGTTGTCGAACGCCCCCTCCGCCTGGGCGGCGGCGAGCACCTGCGAGATCCACACCGCGTCCGTGGCGTTGAGCTCGTCTAGCGACTCCTTCACCAGCCCGAGCTTGTGGCGCAGCGCGTTGTGCGCGCCCTCCAAATACCCGGCGGTGGGCGGCAGGTCGTGGGTGCCCACGGCGGTCAGCGCGAGGTTGCGGTACTGCTGCGACGGGCGCGGCGCCTCCGGCGGCACGGACTCGAACCACAAAACGGAGGTGCCGAGGATGCCCTTGTCGCGAAGCACGTCCTGGACCCACGGCTCGAACGTGCCCAGGTCTTCGCCCACCACCACAGCGCCGGCGCGCTGCGCCTCCAGCACGAGCACGCCGACCATGGCCTCGAAGTCGTAGTTCATGTACGCGCCGTGCAACGGGGTGTCCATGCGCGGCAGCCAGAACAGGCGGAACAGCCCCAAAACGTGGTCCACCCTGATTCCACCCGAGTGGCGCAGCACGGTGCGCAAAAGATCGCGCCACGGCCCGTAGCCGGCCTCCGCCAGCTGCTGCGGGTTCCACGGCGGCTGCGACCAGTCCTGGCCCTGCTGCGAGTACTGGTCCGGCGGTGCCCCCACCGAGGCGTCGGGCACCAGCACCTCGTGCAACGTCGCCGCGTCTGCCCCGCCGGGGTGGATGCCCACTGCCAGGTCGGTCATGATGCCCAGCCGCATCCCGGCCGCGAGCGCCCGCTCCTGCGCCACGCGGCGTTGCTCGTCGGCGATGAACTGCAGCCACATGTAGAACTGCACCAGCTCCTGCGGGTCCTCGCCGGCGTGCTTCGGCGCGCCGTGGTGCTCCGACTCGCTCGCCTGCGCCGCGCACCACTCGGCGAACTGGCGCAGCCCCTCGCCCTCGTCCAGGCAGAACAGCTCGAAGTCCCGCGTGCGCGCCTCGTCGGCGGCCGAGAGGTAAAACAGCGTGCGCAGCGCCGCGAGCTTCGCGGCGAAAATCCGGTCGCGCTCCAGCGGCTGCGCGGTGTGGTTCATCGCCTTGAATTCCGCAGCAAGCTTCTCGACGTCCTCCCGGTCCCCCTCGTCCAACAGCCCGTACTCCGGCACCTGCTCCACCGCGATGTAGATCGGGTTGATAAACCGGCGGGAGGTGGGCAGATACGGCGAGTCCTCGATCGGCGGGACGGGTTCGGCGGCGTGCACCGGGTTGATCAACAGGTAGTCCGCGCCCTCGGCCGCCACCGCCTCGGCAATCGCGCCCAGGTCGTTGAAGTCGCCGATGCCCCAGGAGTCCAGCGAGCGCACCGAGTACAGCTGCGCCATCACGCCCCACACCGGTTCTTGCACCACCTCGGCGTTGGTGGACAAGGACGCCGGCACCACGATCAGCGGGCAGACCTCGTCCAAGTTGTCGGACTCTAAGTGCAGCTCGTGGTAGCCGGCGGGCAGATCGCCCGGCACGTGGAACGTGGCCTCGCCCCACACGGTGCTGTCGGCGGCGGTGAACGGCGGGGCCCAGTTCTCGTCCTGGTAGGCGTCGCGCGACGAGCCGTCCTCCAGCCGGATCCAGCAGTGCGCCCAGTGCCCGTCGTGGACGTGCACGTTGAAGTGTTTCTCCGCGCCCTCGGTGGCCACCACGCACGGCGGCATGGGTCTGGTCGCCCAGAATTCTTTGCGGGCATCGAGGTGGAATTGGAGTTCTTCGTCCGACGGGTCGTCGTTAAGCGAAAGCCCCAAGGCCCGCAGCAGCTTGATAAACGACTCGGCGGGCGGCTCGGTGACCAGCCCGTTCGAGGCACGGTAGGACGTGCCGAAGCCGTAAGCCTCGGCGAGGGCGTGGAGCAAGGCAACGTTGGTCACGCCACGCATTGTGCCAAAGCTAAGGCCAGCACGCTGGGGTAGTCTTGGACACCATGCCTTCAAACGCGCACACCACGGAACTTGGATTCACGCTCAACGACACGGACACGTGCCTCAGTCGGCTGATTCGCACCTGCGAGCAGAGCCCCCACCTGGTGCTGTACTACCGGCCGCGCAACTACGAGTGGGTTTCGGTCACGGCGGCGGAGTTTTTGGAGGAGGTCTACGAGGTCGCCAAGGGGCTCGTCGCCGCCGGCGTGGAGCCGGGGGACCGCGTGGCCATTTTGTCGTCGACGCGCTACGAGTGGTCGCTGGTGGACTTCGCCATCTGGGCCGCGGGTGCCGCCTCGGTGCCGATTTACCCGTCGAGTTCGATGCACCAGATCCAGTGGATCCTGGAGGACTCCGGCGCGAAGATCGCCTTTACCGAAACGCGCGACCACACCCAGCTGATGAGCCCGTTTTTGCTGGATGAGACGGGCAAGGCGAAGTTCGCGGACTCCCCGTCAAAGCTCGAGCGCATCTACGAGTTCAACGCCGCGGGTGTAGAGACGCTGAAGTTCGAGGGGCGAGACGTCGAGCAATCGCTTATCGACGAACGCGTGGCCGCCATCCGCCACGAAACCCTGGGCTCCATCGTGTACACCTCCGGCACCACCGGCCGGCCGAAGGGCGTGGAGATTTCGCACGGCAACTGGGCGTACCAGTGCTGGGCGCTTTTGGAGAACGAGATCGGTTCGGTGTCTTTCCCCGGCCAGCGCATGGTGACGTTCTTACCGCTGGCGCACGTGCTGGCGCGCGCGGTGTCGCTGGCGTGGACGATCTCGGGCGCAACCCAGTCGCACTGGTCCGATACGTCGACGATGATGGTGGAGCTGCAGCGCGTGCGCCCGAACCTGGTCGTCGGCGTGCCGCGCGTGTTTGAGAAGGTGCGCGAGGGCGCCTACAACAAGGCAGCGGACGGCTCCGCGATTGGCAAGCGCATGTTCTTGGAGGCCGAGAAGGCCGCGATTGAGTACTCGAAGGCGCTGGACACCCCGGAGGGCCCGTCGCGGGTGCAGAAGGCGAAGCGCGCGGTCTACGACAAGGTCGTCTACGGCAAGATCAAGGAGGCCATGGGCGGCTCCGTCTGGTACGGCATCACCGGCGGGTCTGCCATGAGCGCCGACCTGTCGCACTTCTTCCGCGGAATGGGCGTGCCCATCTACGAGGGCTACGGCCTGACCGAGACGTGCGCGGCGGCATGCGTGAACAACGCGCATGCCAACACGATCGGCACCGTGGGCCGGCCGGTCAACGGCTACTCGGTGCGCATCAACGACGACGGCGAGATCGAGTTCAAAGGCCCCGGCGTGTTTGAGAAGTACTGGCGCAACCCGGCCGCCACCGAGGAGGCGCTCACGGACGGCTGGTTCAACACCGGCGACCTCGGCGAGGTAGACGAGGACGGCTACGTCTCCATCACCGGCCGCAAGAAGGACCTGATCGTCACCGCCGGCGGCAAGAACATCTCCCCGGGCCCGATGGAGGAGATCATCCGCCAGGACCCGCTGATCTCCAACGCGCTGGTGGTCGGCGACGGCAAACCCTTCGTCGGCGTGCTGGTCACGTTGGACGAAGAAGAACTGAAGCGCTGGAAGGCCAACCACAACATCCCGGCGAACAAAAAGGTTGCCGAGCTCGCCCAGGACCCGGCGCTGCGCGCGGAGGTCCAGGACGCGGTGAACCTGGCCAACGCCACCGTCTCGCGCGCCGAGGCGATCAAGAAGTTCCGCATCCTGGACCGCGACCTGTCCGAGCAGCACGACGAGATGACCCCGACGATGAAGGTCAAGCGTAACGTGGTGTTCCAGCGGTTCCAGGAGGACATCGACAAGCTGTATCAGCGCTAAGTCCGGCGCGCCTTCCTTTAACGCGCGTGGCTGTGGCATAGCATGCCAATTTGTCACTTCCCACAGGCGTTTCCAAGGAGGGCTCGCGATGCACAAGACTGCCGCCGTGCTGCGTCACCGCGAGCTCACGCAGGAGATTTACAACATCGGCGACGAGGTGGCGGAGTACACCGAGCACCTCGCCGAGGCGATCGCGGACTACGACGGGGAGCTCACTGAGGACTGTCTCGCCGAGTTCGTCGAGATCGTCGACGACGCCCGCCAGGACGCCCGCCGCGTCGTCGCTGAGCTGATCGGCCTGCGCCAGGCGCTGACCTCCGGCCGCGCCGCCGGCCACCTGTCCGCTGGCGCGAAACCGGAGGAGCGCATTCCGGAGCCCGAGCTTCTCGACGCCTCCGGCCTGAACGACCTCTTCCCCCTCCAAGCACCGTTCTCGGTGCAGACCATGCAGGACGCGCTGACCGGCCGCACCGACCTGGTGGTGCAGCACCTGGGCGAGATCGTGTCCTACTGCCTGGAGCAGACCGACATGGTCGCCCGCGAGCTCGGTGTGGTGTCGCTGCCGCAGATGTACGCCCGCGTCGGCGAGATCGTCGAGGAGGCCGTGATGGGCTGGGTGGAGACCGTCTGTGTGGACCACCCGGCGTTCGTGCGCACCATGCGCGGGTCCAACCCGCCGGAGTTTTTGGAGGAGCGCGCCCGCATCGACCGGATCGTGGCCAAGGTCGCCGCGAAGCGTTCCCGCCGCGGCGCCTAGCCTTAGGGCCATGGATTCTTTCGGCGTTTACGTCCACGTCCCGTTTTGCGCCACGCGCTGCGGGTACTGCGACTTCAACACCTACACACCCACCGAGGTGGATTCCTCCCACGCCCAGTACTTGGACGCGCTCGAGAAAGAACTCGAGCTCGCCGCCGCCCGCGGCCTGCCCAAAGCCGACACGGTGTTCATTGGCGGCGGTACCCCGTCGCTGCTCGGCGCAGACGGCCTCGGCCGCATCCTCGACGCCGTCCGCAACACCTTCGGCCTGAACCCCGGCGCGGAGGTCACCACCGAGTCCAACCCGGAATCCACCAGCCCCGACTATTTCACCGGGCTGCTGGACGCCGGCTTCACCCGCGTCTCACTCGGCATGCAGTCCGCCTCCACGCCGGTGCTCAAGGTGCTGGACCGCCAGCACACCCCGGGCCGCGCGGTCGCCGCCGCCCGCGAGGCCCGAGCCGCCGGCTTCCAGCATGTGAACCTGGACATGATCTACGGCACCCCCACCGAAACCGACGACGACGTCCGCCGCACCCTCGACGCCATCCTGGCCACGGACGTCGACCACGTCAGCGCCTACTCGCTCATCGTCGAGGACGGCACCGCCATGGCCCGCAAGATCCGCCGCGGCGAGCTGCCGGCACCAAAGGAGGACGTCTACGCGGACCGCTACGAGATCATCGCCGACACCCTCGCCGCCCACGGCTACCACTGGTACGAGGTCTCCAACTGGGCCAAACCGGGAGGCGAGTGCCGCCACAACCTCATCTACTGGCGCAACCAGCAGTGGTGGGGCGCAGGCCCGGGCGCGCACAGCTTCATCGCTTCCGAGCGTTTCTTCAACGTCAAGCGCCCCGAAAAGTATGCACAGTTGCTTGCCGACGGCGCGCTGCCCATCCAAGACACCGAACCCATCACGGAAACAGAGGCCCACACCGAGGCAGTCATGCTCGGCCTGCGGCTGAAGGAAGGCATCCCGGCAGTTTGGATCGGGGCGGGGGCACGGGAGGTCGTCGATAGGCATGTGCGCGCGGGGCTGCTCGAGCAAAGCGACAGGCTGCGGCTGACCGACAAAGGGCGGCTGCTTGCAGACGGCATCATCACCGATATCCTGGCAGCCGAGTAAGGAGGCGTAATGGGTACTGCGGACCAGCGGCGCCAAGCGGTGCTGCGCGCGATCGTGGCGGACTACATTGCAAGCCAGGAGCCGGTGGGGTCGAAGTCGCTGGTGGAGCGGCACAAGATGGGGGTGTCCTCGGCGACGATCCGCAACGACATGGCGGTGCTGGAGCAGCAGGGCTACATCTCGCAGACCCACGCCTCGTCCGGCCGCATCCCCACTGAGGCGGGTTACCGCGCGTTCGTGGACGCGTTGCACGACGTCAAGCCGTTGAGCGCCGCCGAGCGCCACGCCATTTTGGACTTTTTGGAAAACGGCGTGGACTTGGAGGACGTGCTGCGCCGCTCCGTGCAGCTGCTCGCACAGCTGACCAACCAGGCGGCGGTGGTGCAGCTGCCCACGCTGACGGTGTCGCGGGTGAAGCACTGCGAGGTGGTGGAGTTGACCCCGACGCGCCTGCTGCTGGTGCTGATCACGGACGCCGGGCGCGTGGACCAGCGCAACGTGGAGCTTGCCGCGCCGATCGGGCCGGACGGGGTGCGCCTGCTTCGCGACCTTCTGAACGAGGCCCTGGTGGGCCAAACCATGCGCGACGCCTCGGAGGCGCTTTCTCGCCTATCGACGAAAGCTCCGCCCCACCTCGCCGACCCCACCTCACGCGCGGCAGAAGTGCTGATCACCACGCTTGTGGACGCAGCGCCGGACCGGCTGATCATTGCGGGCTCGTCGAACCTGGTCGTGCCGTCGGGAGGCTTGCAGGGCGTCATCGACGCGCTTGAGCAGCAGGTGGTGGTACTAAAACTGCTCGCCGGCGCGCAGGAGCTCGAGCGGGTGAGCGTGCGCATCGGGCGCGAGAACGAGGACGAGGAATTTTCGCGCGCCTCGATTGTTACAACAGCGTACGGCTCGGGCGACGAGGCACTCGGCGGCCTCGGGGTAGTGGGTCCGACCCACATGGACTACCCCGGTACCATGCAGAAGGTTGCCACCGTGGCCCGCTACATCAGCCGCATTCTGCGGGGCGAATAGAAGGGAAGTTATGGCTCGCGATTACTACGGCATCCTCGGCGTGGACCGGGAAGCCACCGAGCAGGAGATTAAGAAGGCGTACCGCAAGCTGGCGCGCAAGTACCACCCGGACGTGAACCCGTCCGAGGAGGCCGCCGAGAAGTTCGCGGAGATCGCGGCGGCGCAGGAGGTGCTGCTGGATCCGCAGAAGCGCGCGATCGTGGACCGCGGCGGCGACCCGATGGAGGCCGGCGGCGGCATGGGTGGCGCCGGCGGCTTCGGCGGCGGGGGACTCGGCGACATCTTCGAGGCGTTCTTCGGCGGCGGCGGTGCCCGCCAGCCCCGCTCGCGCGTGCAGCCGGGCAACGACGCGCTGCTGCGCACTGCCATCACCCTGGAGGAGGCGTTCGCCGGCACGAAGAAGGACGTCACCGTGGATACCGCCGTGCTGTGCGACAAATGCCACGGCACCGGCTCCAAGACCGAGGCGAAGCCGGTGCCCTGCGGCACCTGCGGCGGCGCCGGCCAGGTCCAGGAGATGCAGCAGTCGTTCTTGGGCAACGTCATGACCACCCGCGAGTGCCCCACCTGTCACGGCTACGGCGAAGTGATCAAGGACCCGTGCACCCAGTGCGCCGGCGACGGCCGCGTGCGCGCCACCCGCGATCTGACTGTGAACATCCCGGCCGGCATCAACTCCGGCATGCGCATCCGCATGGCGGACCAGGGCGAGGTCGGCCACGGCGGCGGCCCCGCCGGCGACCTGTACGTGGAGGTGCAGGTGCAGCCGCACCCGGTGTTCGTGCGCGAGAACAACGACCTGCACGTCCGCCTGACCGTGCCGATGTACGACGCCGCGCTCGGCACTGAGCTGAGCGTGGACAACCTCGCCGGCGGGCAGACCACCATCGAGGTGCCCGGCGGCACCCAGCCCGGCGACACCATCCACCTGCAGGGCGAGGGCATGCCGCGGCTGCGCGCCGAGGGCGCCGGCGACATGATCGCCCACGTCCAGGTCACCGTGCCCACCGCCTTGACCAACGACGAGCGCGCCGCCCTGCAGGACCTCCGCGACGGCCACCCGGACAACCCGGAGGTCCACGTCGAGTCCGACGAGCACGGCGAGGGCTTCTTCTCCCGCATGCGCGACCGCTTCCGCCGATGAGCCTGCCGTACTTTTTCACCGACGACCCCGCCGCCGGCACGCTCACCGGTGCCGAAGCCAAGCACGCGCACGTCAAGCGCATCGAGCCCGGCGAGCGCATCATGCTTATCGACGGCCAAGGGTCCACCGCGCTCACCCGCGTCACGTCGGTGGGGGCTGGTCGGGTTGATGGAGTCGTCGAAAGGCAAGAGTTCGTGCCACAACCCACGCCGCGCGTGACGGTGGTGCAGGCGGTGCCGAAGGGCGAGCGCGCGGAGCTCGCGGTGGACCTGGCGGTGCAGGCCGGGGCCGACGCGATTGTGCCGTGGATTTCGCACCGTACGATCGCGCGGTGGCCGGCGAACAAGCAGGCCAAGCAGGTGGAGAAGTGGCGCGCGCAGGCGCTTTCCAGCGCGAAGCAAGCGCGGCGGGCGTGGGTGCCCGAGGTGCGCGACCCGGTGAGGACGAACCAGCTGTCCGCGCTGCTGCGTGAGTGCCACGCTCTGGTTCTGCACGAGGACGCCACCGACTCGATCCGCGACGTCGAATTCGGCGATGACGTGTGGCTGATCGTCGGGCCCGAAGGCGGCATCGGCGAGGACGAACTGGAGATTCTCGGCGCCCGCCCGGTGAAGCTCGGTCCCGAGGTGCTGCGCACCGCCTCGGCGGCGTTCGCGGGGCTTTGCGCCATCGGGGCGTTGACCTCCCGCTGGTAGGGTTGGCCCCCATGGAAGAAATGGTGACGCGCAAGGTCGAACTCGACTCGGCGTACGCACAGTCCGTCCTGGGGATCAACGACGACAACCTGCGGGTTTTGGAGGACCAGCTCGGGGTGGGCTTCCACGCCCGCGGCACCGAGCTGACCGTCAAGGGGCACGCGGAGCAGGCGGCGCACGCGCTGCGCGTCGTCGAGGAGCTTGAGTCCATGGCGCGCCGCGGTGTTCCGCTGGGGGTGGACACGGTGGTCCAGGCGGTGCGCATCATGGAGGCCGAAGCGCCGGGTTCGGTCGCGGACATCCTCGGCGAGGAGATCATCTCGCGCCGCGGCAAGGTCATCCGCCCGAAGACGGCCGGGCAGCGCGCGTACGTCGACGCGATCGACGACAACACCATCACCTTCGGCATCGGCCCGGCCGGTTCCGGCAAGACGTACCTCGCCGTGGCCAAAGCGGTGCAGGCGCTGCAGAACAAAGAGGTCAAACGCATCATTTTGACCCGCCCGGCGGTGGAGGCGGGCGAAAAGCTCGGTTTCCTGCCCGGCACGCTCTCGGACAAGATCGACCCGTACCTGCGACCGTTGTACGACTCGTTGCGCGACATGATGGACCCGGAGGCGATCCCGAAGCTCATCGAGGCCGGCATCATCGAGGTCGCGCCCCTGGCCTACATGCGCGGGCGCACCCTGTCGGACGCGTTTGTCATCCTGGATGAGGCGCAGAACACCACCGGCGCGCAGATGAAGATGTTCCTCACCCGCCTCGGTTTCGGTTCGAAGATGGTGGTCACGGGCGACACCTCCCAGGTGGACCTGCCGCGCGGCACCGTCTCGGGCCTGCGCGTGGCGCGGCGCATCCTCGCAGACATCGACGACATTTCGTTCCAGGAGCTCGGCGCCGGCGACGTGGTGCGCCACCACCTAATTTCGCGCATCGTCGCGGCGTACGACCGCCACGACGCGCAGAACGCCCTGCGCTACGAGAAACGCCAGCAGGCGATCGAGGCCGAGCGGGAAGCGGAGGCAAACCAGTGAGCATCGAAGTCTTGAATGAGTCCGGCGAGGCGGAGGTCAATGAGCAGATGCTTATCGACGTCGCGTCGTTCGCCATGCGCTCCATGGACGTCCACCCCGACGCCGAGGTCACCATCACGCTCGTGGACGAAGCCACGATGGCCGATCTGCACGTGCGCTGGATGGACCTGGAGGGCCCGACGGACGTGATGAGCTTTCCCATGGACGAGCTCACCCCCGGCGGCGGCCGCCCCGACGCGGACATGCCCGGCCCGGCGATGCTCGGCGACATCATCCTGTGCCCGGCCTACGACCGCAAGCAGGCCGAGATGGCCGGCCACGACCTGGCCCACGAGATGGCGCTTTTGACCGTCCACGGCGTGCTGCACCTGCTCGGCTACGACCACATCGAGCCGAAAGACGAGCGCGAGATGTTCGCCCTGCAAAACGAGATCCTGGCGGACTGGTACGACGACCTCGCCCGCCGCGGCGTGGAGTACCAGCCGAAGCCGACCGGCGCGCACGCGTTTCCGTCGGCAGCCGACCGCGACGAGCTGGACAAGCTGATGAAGGGCATCGAGTGACGCTGACCTTCGTCTACGCGGCCGTCACCGTCGCCGCGCTGCTGTTGTCCGGCCTGCTCGGCTCCATCGAGTCCGCACTCGCCCCGATCTCGCGCGCCCGCGTCGAGGGCATGGTCAAAGACGACACCCCGGGCGCGGAGGCGCTGCTGCGGGTGGTGGATCACCGCGCGAACCACGTCAACACGCTCGTGCTGGTCAAGACCGTGCTGGATGTCGTCGCGTCCGTCACCGCCGCGATGCTCGCGATGGATCTGCTGGACTCCGACGGGTGGGCGATCGCGGTGGCGGTGATCGTCGTCACGCTGCTGCAATTTTCCATCGTCGGGGTGTTCGCGCGCACCGCGGGCAAGCGCAACCCCTACACCATTTCGCTGAAGGCGGCCCAGGGGCTGGGGGTGTTCCAAACGGTGCTCGGGCCCGTCGCAAAGCTGTTGATTTGGGTGGGCAACCTGTTCCACCCCGGCGAGGACTTCCGCGACGGGCCGTATGCCACCGAAATCGAGCTGCGCGAGATGGTCGAGGTCGCGCAGGAAAAAGGCGTGGTGGAAACCACCGAGGGCCGCATGATCCAGAACATCTTCGACCTCGCGTCCAGCTACGCGCGCCAGGTGATGGTGCCGCGGCCGGAGATGGTGTGGATCGAGGGCGAGAAAACCGCCCGCCAAGCCACCGCGCTGATGGTGCGTTCCGGCCATTCGCGCGTGCCGGTGATCGGGGAGAGCGTCGACGAAATCGTCGGCATCGCGTACCTGAAGGACATGTTCACCGACCGTGGCACCCCGATCGACCCCGCCACGCCGATTACGGAGTTCATGCGCGAGCCGCTGTTCATCCCGGACTCGAAGCCGCTGGACGTGCTGCTGAAAGAAATGCAGCAGTCGAACACGCACATTGCGATGCTTATCGACGAATACGGCACCGTCGCCGGCCTCCTCACCATGGAGGACCTGCTCGAAGAGATCGTCGGCGAGATCACCGACGAGTACGACGAGGACGAGGAAGCCCCGGTCACCGAGGTGGAGCCGCGCGTGTTCCGCGTCCAGGCGCGCCTGCCGCTGGACGACCTGGTGGACTACCTCGCCGACAACCTGGACTACGAGCTGGAGTACGCCGAGGACGTCACCGACAACGTCGACACGGTGGCGGGGCTGTTGTCCTACGAGCTGGGGCGCGTGCCGCTGCCGGGCGCGTCGATTCTGCGCGACGGGGTGCGCTACACCGCCGAGGGCGGCCGCGACCGCCGCGGCCGGGTGAAGACCCGCACCGTGCTGGTCTCGGTGGCGGAGGCCACAGAGCCGCTCCACGGCGATTAGTCTTACTTTTCGGTAGAATAGTACGCGTAAGCAGGTTTTTCACCGAGAGGAGCTTCACATGCGCGCTGTACGTTACTACGGCCAGAAGGACATCCGCGTCGAGGACATCGACGCCCCAGAAGCAGGCAAGGGCGAGGTGCTGATCGACATCGCCTGGTGCGGCATCTGCGGCACCGACCTCCACGAGTACCTGGAAGGCCCGATCTTCTGCCCGAAGCCGGGCCACCCGCACCCGATCACCGGCGAGGAGCCGCCGGTCACGCTCGGCCACGAGTTCTCCGGCGTCGTCGCCGCACTGGGCGAGGGCGTGGACGATCTTGAGGTCGGCCAGCATGTCGTCGTCGAGCCGTACGTGCTTCCCGACGATGTCGACCCGAAGGAGCCGGGCCCGTACAACCTCCACCCGGACGTCAACTTCATCGGTCTTGCAGGCGGTGGCGGCGGCCTTTCCGAGAAGATCGCGGTGCAGCGCCGCTGGGTCCACCCGATCAAGAACGACGTGCCGCTGGACGAAGCCGCGCTCATCGAGCCTCTGTCCGTCGCCCACCACGCATTCTCCGCCTCTGAAGCCGGCGAGGGCGACGTGGTCCTGGTCGGCGGTGCTGGCCCGATCGGCGTGCTCACGGCTGCCGTCGCTAAGGCATACGGCTGCACTGTTGTCGTCTCCGAGCTGTCCGAGCTGCGCCGCCAGAAGGCCCTCGACGCCGGTGTCGCCGACCACGCCATCGACCCGACCAAGCAGGACCTGAAGGAAGAAATCCAGAAGATCACCGACGGCAAGGGCGTCGACGCCGCCTTCGAGGCAACCTCCGTCAACGTCGTGCTCGACCAGCTCGTCGATTGCCTGAAGCTCAAGGGCACCCTGGTCGTCGAGTCCATCTGGTCCAAGAAGGCCGAGCTGGACATCCACGCCGTGGTGATGAAGGAGCTGACCATCCGCGGCATCATCGGCTACGCCCACGACCACGAGCAGACCATCAAGCTCGTCGAGGAGGGCAAGGTCGACCTCAAGCCGTTCATCACCGGCAAGATCGGCTTTGACGGTGTCGTCGACGAGGGCTTCGACACCCTGATCAACCGCAACGAGACCGCCGTGAAGATCCTGGTGTCGCCGGAGCTCTAAAATGCTCGTATGAGCAACATTCTCTCCATCCAGTCCGCTGTCGCGTATGGCCATGTCGGCAACTCGGCAGCGGTCTTTCCTTTGCAGCGCATCGGCCACGAGGTCTGGCCGGTGTACACCGTGAACTACTCCAACCACACCGGCTACGGCGCGTGGGGCGGGCCGATCATCCCGGCCGACGACGTCGCCGCGGTGCTTAACGGCATCCGGGACCGCGGCGCATTTTCGCTTATCGACGGCATCCTCACCGGCTACCAGGCTTCCCCCGAAATCGCCGACGTGATCGTGGGCACCGTGCGCGACATCAAGGCTGAAAACCCGGACGCGCTCTACACCTGCGACCCAGTGATGGGTTCGGCGACGTCCGGCTGCTTCGTGGCAGATTCGATCCCGCCACTGTTCCGCTCGACGATCGTGCCGGCCGCCGACATCATCACCCCGAACCAGTTCGAGCTGGGGTACCTGACCGAGCGCGACGTCACCGACCTCGATTCCACCCTCGCCGCCGTCGACGCCGCGCGCGAGATGGGACCGTCCACCGTGCTGGTCACCTCGGTTAAGCGCCCGGAGACGCCTGAGGACGCGATCGAGATGATCGCCGTCGACGAGAACGGCAAGTGGATCGTGCGCACCCCGCGCCTGCCGTTTAAGCGCAACGGCTCCGGCGACGTCACCGCAGCGCTGTTCACCGGCCACTACCTCCGCGGCCGCGACGCGAAGGACGCCCTGGCCAAGACGGCGTCGTCTGTGTACGACCTGCTGCGCGTCACCCTCGAGGCCGACTCCCAGGAGCTCAAGCTCGTCGAGGCGCAGGACTTCTACGCCAACCCGCAGCTCCAATTCGAGGTCGAGGCCCTCTAACCGTTTTCAGGCATGCCGATGTGCCCGCCCTTTTGGGGCGGGTTTTCGGTGTGTGGTTAGTCGAAGAGCAGTTCCATCGCGCCCGGGGTGGTCATTGGGACGCGGGTGCCGTTGGGTGCGACCCAGTAGATGCGGGCGTTCGGGTTGTCGATGTAGCCGAACGGGCCTTGCCTGTTGTCGGCGTTGACCCCGTTGTGGAACGGGCACAGTTCGGCGAGGTTGTCCATGTTGGTCATTCCCCCGTAGCGCCACGCGTTGATGTGGTGGGTTTGGGTGGTCTCTGCCGAGTGTTTGCAGTCGGGAAACGCACACGACGGGCAGAGCAGCTTCGACATGACCTTCTGCTTCGCGTTGGCGCAGCGCTTACCGTAGTAGAGGTTGACTGGGCCTTCCTGGGGGTGGAACGCGGCGACTTCGAGTATGTCGCCGAATTCGTGCTCCATGTATTCCGCACCGGTCATGGTGGTGCCGTCGGTGCAGATCAGGGTGACTTCGTCGGCGTGGCCGGATTGGATGCGGGCCCAGTCGGCGATCGGCACCAGGATGATCGGCCGGAAGTTCGCCTTCGGTACGCCTTTGCCGTCGCGCAGGATCCCGATGAGGGTGTGGGCCATGTGGGCGGCGGCTGGGTCGTTGGCGTCGATGAGTTCGCGCAGCAGGTGTTCGAGGTCGGCGAGGTCGCGTTCGTTGTAGGTGAGGATCATGGTGCGCATGCCTGCCTTCGAGCGGCTGAACCTGCACGAGGGTGGGGCGGGTTTGACGGGTTGTTTGATCAGCCGTTTGATGCGCTTGGTCAACGCCCGGTAGGAGCCGCGGTGGCGCACCAGGTCGAGTCGGATGCGCCAGCGTTCGGCGGCGCCTTCGACGGCGAGCAGCTTTTTCTCGATGTGGACGAGCTGGTCCACCGGTAAACCCTCGGCGGCGGCGAGGGCGTCGCGTTGTTTGCGGGTGAACTGGGTCGGCCCGTAATACGCGTGGTGCACCCGGGCCAGGTCGCGCACACGGCCGGTGGACAGGCCGGCGGCCATGGCTACGTCGCGGTCGAAGTCGGCGAGCACGGCCACGCCTGCGGAAACAAAGTCAGTGAAGTTCATGGCCCAGAAGCTATGGCGGCCACGCAACCCGAACAAGACCCAAAAATAGATCTGTGGATAACCGCGTTGAAGCGTCAACAAAAGGAACCGGTTGTCCACAGCTCAACCACTCAGGGGTTGACAGGTAGAATCCCAGGCCATGAACGACTTCCCCGATTTCCCGGACGATCTGCCCGCAGAGGCCAGCGCGAACGATGTCGAGCGCGCCGACGCTGGCGGCTTCACTGATACCCCGGAGGGCTTCAGGTCGGGGTTCGTTAGTTTTGTGGGCCGCCCGAACACCGGTAAGTCCACGCTGACGAACGCGCTGGTGGGGGAGAAGATTGCGATTATGGCGGATCAGCCGGAGACGACCCGCCACCCGATTCGCGGCGTGATCAACCGCCCCGACGCGCAGGTCATCGTCGTGGACACCCCGGGCATCCACCGCCCGCGCACGCTGCTCGGCGAGCGCCTCAACGACGTGGTCAAGGACACCTTCGCCGACGTGGACGTCATCGGGTTCACGGTCCCTGCGGACGAAAAGATCGGCCCTGGCGACCGCTACATCCTCGAGCAGATTCGCGAAACCAAGCCGAACACACCGATCGTGGGCATCGTGACCAAGCTGGACAAGGCCAGCAAGGACACCGTCGGCGAGCGCCTGCTGGAGCTGCACGAGCTGCTCGGCCCAGACGCGGAGCTGGTGCCGGTGTCGGCCACCCAGAAGATTCAGGTGGATACGCTGCTTGACGTGCTCGTCGATAAGCTCCCGCAAGGCCCGCGTTTCTACCCCGAGGACCACACCACGGACGAGGACATGGAGACGCGCATCGCGGAGCTCATCCGCGAGGAGGCGCTGCGGGGGCTTCGCGACGAGCTGCCGCACTCCGTCGCCGTCCAAATCGACGAGATGATCCAGGAGGACCGCCGCGTCAACATCTACGCGGTGCTCTACCTGGAGCGCCCGGGCCAGAAACGCATCATCGAGGGCCCGGACGGGCGGCGCCTCAGCGGCATTGTGCACCGGGCGCGCAAGCAGATCATCGACCTGACCGGGCAAAACGTGTACCTGGACGTGCGCGTCAAAGTGCTGAAGAACTGGCAGCAAGACCCGAAGGCGCTGGGCCGGCTTGGCTTCTAAGGCCCCGCGCCCGAACTGGCGCGACCGCGCGTTTGTGGTGCGCACCTACGACTTTGGCGAGGCAGACCGGGTGGTCGTCCTGCTCACCAAGAACCACGGGCTTATCCGCGGCGTGGCCAAGGGCGTGCGCAAGGCGAAGAGCCGCTTCGGGTCACGGCTGCAGCCGTTCGTGGAGGTCGACGCGCTGATCTACCCGGGCCGAGGCCTCTCGACGATCGCTTCCGCCGACACCGTCACCTACTTCGGCGCCCGCATCATCGACGACTTCGACCGCTACGCCGCCGCCTGCGCCGTGATGGAAACGGCGGAAAAGCTCAGCTTCGACGAAGCGGACCCCACCCTGTTCGCCCTGGTCCAGGACGCGCTCAAAAACCTGCAGACCAACCAGCACCCCACGATGGTCCTCGACGCGTTCATCCTCCAGGCCACCGAGCACGCCGGCTGGGGCTTAAGCCTGTTCAACTGCGCGAACTGCGGCGCTCCCGGCCCGCACAAGGCGTTCAACGCCACCGTCGGCGGGGCGGTGTGCAACAACTGCCGCCCGCCGGGCTCCATGGACGTCCACCCCGAAACGTTGCACGAGATGTGGCTGTTGGAGAGGGGGAGCGAAGTGCCGTCGATACGCGCGGCGCAGATTCACCGCGCAACCGTCGCGCACCTGCAATTCAACCTGGAAACCGGGCTGAAAAGCTTCAAAATTATGGAGCAGGCATAATTGACGCCCATGGGCGCACCGAGAATTGACAAGAAGTTCATCCCGAAGCACATCGCGCTGGTGATGGACGGCAACGGCCGTTGGGCGCAGCAGCGTGGCCTGAAGCGCACCGAGGGGCACAAGGTGGGCGAGGAGAAGCTCATGGAGGCCGTCGACGCGTGCATCGAGCTCGGCGGCGTCGAGTGGCTCTCGGCGTACGCGTTTTCCACCGAGAACTGGAAGCGCAGCCCTTCCGAGGTGCACTTTCTCATGAATTTCACGCGCGAGGTGCTGCGCCGTCAGCGCGACGAGCTGCACGCCAAAAACGTGCGCGTGGTGTGGTGCGGGCGCCGCCCGAAGCTGTGGGGCAGCGTCATCGAGGAACTCGAGGTCGCCGAGGAGCTGACCAAAAACAACACCGGCCTGACGTTGGCTATGTGCGTCAATTACGGCGGGCGCGCGGAGATCGCGGATGCGGTGCAAAAGCTTATCGACGCTCACGTGTCCACCGTCGACGAAAAAACCATCGCCCGTTACCTGTACCGCGCGGACATGCCGGACGTGGACCTGTTTCTGCGCCCGTCCGGCGAGCAGCGTACGTCGAACTTCCTGCTCTGGCAGTCCGCGTATGCGGAGATGGTGTACCAGGACGTGCTGTTTCCGGACTTCACCAAGGAAGACCTGTGGAACGCGGTGCTTGAGTACGCGAAGCGCGACCGCCGCTTCGGCGGCGCGGTGGACAAGTTCGACAGCTAGCGCTTGGCCTGGCAGGCGCGGCACACGCCGTAGATTTCGGCGTCGTGGCCGACCAGCTCGTAGCCGTAGTGCGAGGCGATGACCTCGGCCCACTTCTCCACGGGCCCGCCCTCGATTTCCTCGCTGCGGCCGCATTCGGTGCACACCAGGTGGTGATGGTGGTGGCCGGTGAGGCAATCGCGGTAGAGGGTTTCGCCGTCGGGGGATTGCAGCACGTCCACGGCGTTGACCTCGGCAAGCGACTGCAGGGTGCGGTAGACGGTGGTGAGGCCGACGGACGCGCCGTCGTCAAGCAATTGCTCATGGATGGTTTTCGCGGACGCGAACTTGTCCAGCCCCCGCAGCGTCTCCACGACGGCGGCGCGCTGGCGCGTCATGCGCGGGCCCAGCTTGGGCACGGGGCGCGATTGCGCTCGGCGGTTCGTTTGCATCATACCATTGCAGTCTAGCTAGTCGCGCACAGGCTTTGGAGTCTGCGGGGCGAGGCCGGGATCCACTTCGGGACGCACGTTCGCCGGCGGGTCGACGATCGCCGCGCCGACGGAGCCGCCGGAGCTCCCGCTGTTTTCCCGCCTGCGCTTGCGCAGCTCGGCCAGCTCGTCCTGCGCCTCGGTGAGTTTCTCCAGCGACGCCAGCTCGTGGATGATGCCGATGATGTCCGGCTGGTCCAGCGCGTAGAGCACCTCGCGGCCCTTGCGCGACGACGACACCAGGCCCGCCGAACGCAGCACCCGCAAGTGCTGGGAAATCAGCGGCTGCGACTTCTCCAACTCGGTGACCAGCTGGTGGACGACCTTCTCTTCCTCGGCCAGAAGCAGCAGAATCTCCAGCCGGGTTTTCGAGTCCAACACTTTGACGAGCGCGGCAGTGCGGTCCACGTCCTCGTCCGCCAGCTTTGGAAGGTCCGCCAAAACGTAACGTTCGCTCACGGCGTCCCCTTTCCTCAGCGCCAATGGGAAACAGATGATTCGTTCAGAATACAAGAATGCCTAAACAGAGTGGGACTTATGTCCAAACTGGGCGGGTGACCGGAGGCGTCGTAAGGCGGGCTATGCTGTTGTCCGTAATTTGCACGCACTTTCCCACCAGGAGATGTTGATGCCCGCATCAAAGATTGAGACCGTCGTTAACCTGTGCAAGCGCCGCGGACTGGTGTACCCGGCCGGCGAGATTTACGGCGGTACCCGCTCCGCGTGGGATTACGGTCCGCTCGGCGTTGAGCTGAAAGAAAACCTCAAGCGCCAGTGGTGGAAGCACATGGTGCAATCCCGCCGCGACACCGTCGGCGTGGACACCTCCGTCATCCTGCCCACCCGTGTGTGGGAAGCCTCCGGCCACGTCGAGGTGTTCACCGACCCGCTGGTTGAGTCGCTGTACACCCACAAGCGCTACCGCGCCGACCACCTGCTGGAAGCCTACGAGGAGAAGCACGGCCACCCGCCGGCAAACGGCCTCGCGGACATCAACGACCCGGAAACCGGCCAGCCCGGCAACTGGACCGAGCCGAAGGCGTTCTCCGGTCTGATGAAGACCTACCTGGGCCCGGTGGACGACAAGGAAGGCCTGCACTACCTGCGCCCGGAGACCGCGCAGGGCATTTTCGTGAACTTCAAGAACGTGATGACGTCGTCACGCATGAAGCCCCCGTTCGGCATCGCCAACACCGGCAAGAGCTTCCGCAACGAGATCACCCCGGGCAACTTCATCTTCCGCACCCGCGAGTTCGAGCAGATGGAGATGGAGTTCTTTGTCAAGCCCGGCGAGGACGAGAAGTGGCACGAGTACTGGATTGACAACCGCTACAACTGGTACGTTGACCTGGGCATCAACCCCGACAACCTGCGCCTCTACGAGCACCCGCAGGAGAAGCTCTCCCACTACTCCAAGCGCACCGTGGACATCGAGTACGCCTTCGGCTTCACCGGCTCCAAGTGGGGCGAGCTCGAGGGCGTGGCCAACCGCACCGACTACGACCTGAAGACCCACGCCGAGGCCTCCGGCGAGGACCTGAGCTACTTCGACCAGGAGAACAACGAGCGCTGGATCCCGTACTGCATCGAGCCCGCCGCGGGCCTGGGTCGTGCGATGATGGCGTTCCTCATCGACGCCTACGACGAGGAAGAGGCCCCCAACGCCAAGGGCGGCACCGACACCCGCGTCGTGCTGCGCCTGGACCGCCGCCTCGCCCCGGTGAAGGTGGCCGTGCTGCCCCTGTCGAAGAAGCCGGAGCTGTCCGGCCCGGCCGAGGAGCTCGCGGCCAAGCTGCGCCAGCACTGGAACGTCGACTTCGACACTTCCGGCGCGATCGGCCGCCGCTACCGCCGCCAGGACGAAACCGGCACCCCGTTCTGCGTCACCTACGACTTCGACACTCTGGAAGACCAGGCCGTCACGGTGCGCGAGCGCGACACGATGGAGCAGGAGCGCGTGCCGCTGGCGGAGCTGGAGTCCTACCTGGCCGCCCGCCTGATCGGCTGCTAAATTTTCGCTCATGCATTACGTGAGCTGGGACCGCACGAACCGGGACGCGCCGAAGCTGCTGGCTGAGGACGGCCCGGACGTCCTCGGCGTGTTCGAGCACGACCGCGCGATCGTGTGCGGCCAGAGCTGGGATCTGACCGCGCACGCCGAGTCGGGCGCTGTGGCCACGTGCGGCGGCGAGGACGTCGTGCGCACCTCCGACAGCCTGAAGCGCGCCAAGCGCATCGACGCGGTCGTGGACGGCACTCCTTTCGCCCTGATCCCGGAGACGTCCAAGAACTGGGTGGTCGAGGGCCCGGAAGGCGAGAAGGTTGCCCAGTTCACCCAGGACCACAACGGGGTGCGCAAGGCCATCCTCGAGTTCGAGGGGGAGACGCAGCTGCCGCCCGTGCAGGTCGCGGGCCTGGCGTGGCTTTCGCGCTGCGTGCTGGAGGCCCGCAAGATGGCCAATTCCACCGCGTTGATTGCCACGCTGGTGTGTTTGTCGCTGTTTGTCGTGGTGGTGGCAGTGCTGTGATTTGGCAGGGAGCATCGCTTATCGACGACCAAAGGTCCATCGCCGAATCCACCCCCGACACCGTCACGGTGGGCGAGACCGTTTTGAGAATTACGTCCGACAACCCGGCGAAGTTCCGCGCCTTCGACGTTGCGACGAACGAGGAGTACCTGCTCCGCAAGGCCGGGTTTACGGTGTCGCGCTACGCCGCGGACTGTGCCGGCCGCCGCTACACCTTGAACCGCTCGGGCTTTGATCTGCTGTCGGGCGCGATCACCCCGAAGCGCGAGATCCGCGACAATGCTGGCGAGCTGATCGCCGTGACCCGGGGGTTCCCCTCGGGCGAGCTGGGCGTCGACGTTGCGGAGCCGACGCTTCGTGCCGACGGGTTCGACGAGATCCAGCTCGTGGACCTCGCCTTCATGTCCTGGGCGCTGACGTTCGTCGACGCGCCAGCCCGCCGTACGCGCTACTAAGCACCCGCGCGGCGCTGGGGCTGCCTAGAAGGTGCCGCCGCGGTTGGAGGGGCGCCCGCCGGAGAAGCCGCCGCCCCCACCGAAGCCGCCACCCCTGT
>ERZ1031329.58-NODE-58-length-44530-cov-14.784261_pt1 | contig 44530 bp, 38 predicted proteins | sample MGYA00518053_ERZ1031329 | MGnify/ENA primary metagenome ERZ1031329 (study PRJEB33718, sample SAMN03159840) | human skin metagenome | collected 2014-02-25 | study: EMG produced TPA metagenomics assembly of the PRJNA266117 data set (Human skin bacterial metagenome... | reverse complement strand
ACTATCCTCTTCGTCGGCAGCGTCAGATGTGTATAAGAGACAGCCCCTAAACCACCCGCAGCCCCTCGCCACGTCCGTCTCCATGAAACAGCCCCCGCACCGCCACCAGATCCTTATCCCCTAATTCTGGGCGGAACGGCTCGGAGCGCTTCAACGTCTTGTTCCCCGCCGCGTGACAGATAGACGCATCGGGCACATAGCGGTTTTTCAAGTCCACGATCCATGTCGCTTTCAGTCGGCGAATATCAGTCCGCATTCCTGACTCGACCTTGTTGCGTGCCGTCCTGCCCGTCACATCATCAGGCTCTCGGCTCGTCATTTTGGGGCGCAATATGTACTCATCTCGCCCCGCCTTGTCCAGGTCGAGAAGGTAGACCCAGCGAGCCGTGACGGGGATCGTGCGGTCGGGCAGTTGGATGAGCACTTCCCGCTCGTCAGCCTCGGTACTTGACCACTTCAGCCCACCCAACTGTCGGCTCGTCAACCCTGCAACTAACCCCAGCCCCACAATCTTGCGCTGCTCGCAGCTGATGATTTCGTCCGTGTCTACACACCAATCGAGTACGTCTGTGATCTCAGCTGGGTGTACGGCGGTTGTGAGGTCGTACGGGCGTGCTCCTTTTAGATCGTCTGCCCAATCCAGCTCGGGTTAAGAGCTTCCCCGAACCTACGCAGCGTGGTCTTGCACACGCCCCGTGAATGAACGGAGAGAGCGTCTAGCTCATCGCAGATCATCATCTCGATCGTCTCAACGTCAAGCACGACCTCAATGTCTTGCTCATAGCCGTCCCTGTTGCACACCACATCGACCAGCCACGTTAGGACAGGCATGTAGCGGTTGTAGGCAGTCTCGGGGTGGAGGTCGCGGTATTGCTGCCCAAGGCTCACTGTGAAATCGCGAATCGCTTCCCAGCGCTCGTTGGGGATGGTGGAGGGTTGGTAGGTTTCGAGGGCCATGTTCGCTGGCCATTTCTCTCTTTAGTTTCGAGGTAGTAAGTATGACCTGCCGGTCTACCGGGTCCAGGATCCCTTAGGCAACTCGACGGGCGCAGCTGAGGTCTCTCGTACCGGCCACACGCTAGTCTCGACGAATTGTTCAATCGCCATGATGGGATCGACTCGCCGCGCACGAAGCGAGTCGTCATCGTGCGCGAGTTTTGCGAGCACTCCGCCACATAGCGAACAGAGCCATGTTTACCAACCTGCATCTGTACGTTCTTCGCCATCAGGACCAAGCGACGATGAACCTCGTTGCGCGCATCTGCAGGATCGGTTTTGGGCAGTCGGGATACATGTCCATGAGACGCTTCTGAGCGGGCATACGACCTCCCCTGTAAGGCAACGGCAGCTGTGACTGATCGTAGGTGCGTAGAAGCACCAGAGCAGCCGAATTGACCAAACACGCTGCCGTAAACATTTCCGCCCCAGTCCTGAATCGATAAGCTAAACCCAGCTATCCCCGACCAGAAGGATCAATGTGGTTGCCCTATCTCCCAGCTCGGCTGACTTCGTCGTGCTTGTTTCTACGCTCGTTCGTGAACTTGCGGTAATCGATGACGAACTCGGAAAGGACCGCCGAACCAGTCCCGAAGATCAGCTCAAGACACCGATCCACAACTTCCTCATGGGCGCGGCTGAGCTTATGGTACGCAAGATCCGTGTTGTCACAGAGCATCGGCAGACCGCAGCTGATGATATTCAGGGTGTTCGACTCGATATGGCTATCAAGCGGACCGCAGGTCCACTCATCGGACATGTTGAGCTCAAATCCTCGCTAAAGGGCGCAAACCCATACAAGGCTCAAGGCTGGTCCAAGCACGACAAAGCCCAGTGGAGGAAACTCAAGAACCACGCCAACCTCATCTACACAAATGGCTGGGAGTGGTCCCTAGTCCGTCAAGGTCTCAAGGCTCCGCTCTATCACGTAATCCTCGACGCCGACTCGAAAGGTAACGTGCCCGACAATCAGCTGGAAATCCTGGCTGAGCTTCTCACAGCGTTCCTGACGTGGAAACCAACCACTCCCTCGTCTCCCCGCGCTCTGGCCGATCTGCTTGCTCCGCTAACGGCTTTCCTACGTGACAGTGTCAAGGAAGTTATTGGGGACAACGAGGATGATGCCCTCGATGGTCTGTATGCCCGTTGGAAGATCGACTTCATGCCTGGTGCGACCAAGGCTCAGTTCGCTGACTCGTTCGCGCAGACGTTCACTTACGCTTTGTTGCTTGCTCGCGTAGAGACTGATATCCCCGCCGACGAGTTCAGCGTGAACACACTTACCCGAGGGCTGCGGCGCAACGGACACAAACTCTTGGGTTCTGTGCTGGAACTGATGGGTCAAGAACAGTTCCGCGAGCTTGTCGAAGATCCGATTAACCTCCTAGAAGCCACCCTCGGTGCCGTTGACTCAGCGAAGTTCACCAAAGAAACGGACCCGTGGCTCTACTTCTACGAGGACTTCCTGGCCGCTTACGACCCGAAAATGCGCAAAGAATCCGGTGTCTACTACACGCCAGTCGAGATTGTCCGCGCGCAGGTCCGCCTTGTTGATCATGCAATCAGGACCCGAATTGGTCGCCCTAAGGGCCTCGGTGACGATTCAGTCAACATCCTCGACCCCGCCGCCGGCACCGCAACTTACCCGTTGGCTATCACCGAACATGTCCTCAAAGATTCCGCAGCACCTCAGGACGCGGCCCGCTCACTGTCGAAGCGACTGAGTGCCTTTGAACTACTAATGGGCCCTTACTCAGTGGCACACCTGCGCATGACCCAGGCGCTCGAAGCAACTGGTCTCGAACTCGACGAGGACGGCGTGCAGGTTCTGTTCACTAACACGCTGCTCGCCGCCGGAGACTTGTCTCAAGACTCTTCCCAATATGCGCTGTGGCATGTCGAGGCCGACCTTAGCGAAGAGTCAAAGCGAGCCGGCATTATCAAAGACAAGCAAACTCCCGTTCGTGTTATTATCGGCAACCCGCCATATAAGCGCGGAAAGCGCAAAGATTCTCTTGGTACAGCAGAAATTCCCAACGTGGTTCTCCAAGACTTTGACGGCAATGAACCGCTTATCAATGACTTCATTGCTCCGTTGAGGGCGCTTGGTGCGGGCGGACAGGCTAAGAACCTCTACAACTTGTACGTGTACTTCATCCGCTGGGCACTGTGGAAAGCGTGCCAACAAAATCCTCAGGAACCTGGCGTGGTGTCGTTCATTACTTCGTCCTCGTACCTGCGCGGACCAGGTTTCGCTGGGGTGCGCTCCTATATGCGAAAAGTCTTTGACGAGATTTGGATAATCGATCTCGGTGGAGATAACCGAGGAGCGCGCAAGGATGAAAATGTCTTCACGATTGAGACACCAGTTGCAATCTTTGTGGGCGTACAACATCAAAACACACTCAACAAACAGACAGGGGAGTTCGTCAAGAAACGCCAGGACAATCGCATGAAGCAGAAGGCGGAGATCTTCTATCGCCGAATTCACGGAACCCGCAAGGAAAAACTTGAGGCACTCAACAACGTCAGCGCTCCGGATACGTCCCATGAATGGATAAGGCTCGAAGACGCCGACTGGTCGGATAAGTTTGTTCCATCCACAGCAGCTTCACTTAGCGACGGCATTCCACTTGAGTCGGTTTTCCCGTGGTATTTCTCCGGTTCAAAGGCTGGACGCAAATGGCCGATCGCACCAACCGCTGAAGCGTTGACGCGACGGATGGACGCACTCATTGAGCACCAAAAGGACTCCGTAGGCGAAGAGATTTTTGACAATTCTCCATCGGGTCAAAAATTCAATAAGCCTTCTAGATCTTCGATGATCCCCTCGTCAGCGGATAAATCGACAGCGATCTCTGAGGATCCATCACTAGACACGATTTCAATTGAGCGCTATGGATACAGGAGTTTCGATCGTCAGTTTTGCTTTGCAGATCACAGACTGATCGATCGTCCCGGCTCTGTGTGGCGCGACCAAGGAAGCACGAAACAAATATTTTTCGTGTCTCTGTCGTCCACAGCAATCGGACAAGGCCCAGCACTCACGATGAGCCCTTACCCGGTCGATTTCGACTTCTTCAGTAATCGTGGAGCCAAAGATGTCCGTCCTCTGTACCGTGACGTCAGCGACGAGTCTTTCAATCTTCTGCACTCAATTCTCCCCGTGCTAACAGATATGTACCAGCAAACCATAACGGGACTGGAAGTGGCACAATTTGTTGTAGGTCAATTGGGCACATCTGCGTATTCTCAACGATTCGGAGATGAGCTAGCAGAATCAACCCCAACGGTGATTTTCCCTAGCAACCATTCCCTTTTTAAGGAAGTGGCTAAACTCGGAGCCGAGCTAATTTTCGAGGCTACATGGGGCGAGCGCGGCGGCCACATCAATCAATTTGGTGTCCAGACCAAGACTATGTCTCGCGGCTCAGCATCAATCAAGCAGGTGACCCCTGCGCGTTCTTACCCTGAATCCTGGAGCTACGACCGCACTACCCGGGTTCTGAACGTGGGGGAACTTCAGATTATCAATGTTTCACCTAAAGTTATGGAGTTCGAAGTCTCCGGCATGCGCGTAGTTGACTCTTGGCTCGGGTACAGAATGAAAGATGCACGTGGACTTTCCGATTCCTGGTTAGACAAGATTCAAGCCCACGAATGGTCGGGGGATGGCGAGCTCTTACAACTTCTCTGGCAGCTGGAATTTTTCGTTAATGCAGAGACCCGAGCTGGGCGCTTGTTGGAACGATTGATTACAGAGCCCAAGATCCCGCCACGACTATTTGGAGCCCCAAGCAAGTCTGAAAGCTCCAAGCCGAAAGAGCAACCGAGGACGCAAGCCACCCTGGATCTAGAATAGTCATGTCCACCACCCCTATCCCCGACTTCGTAGCCCAGCTACTCTCCCATCCAGACCTGTACCCTGACTCGCAGGACAGTCTCGTCCAGACTGATCTCGTGACGTGGGCTGTTGAGAAGCAAGGCTACGCATCGTAGACGGAGTACGTACTCGACTGGGACATCATTAACGCCTACGCCGAATCCCTCATCTCCGCCTACGCCCCAGGAACCGCGCAACGCCGCCGCTCTGGACTGCGAGCCATCGCCCGCATCGTCAATCCCAGCTACGTCGAACCGCACGCATTCGCCCCTGCCGAACCTGACTCCACTCCGAAGCCGTATACGCCAACAGAGTTCGAGCAAATCGAGTCAGGATGAACTACGCGGCGAATGCTGCGACCAACGTACTCAACAAACAGCTGGTGGTCTCTCTGTGCCTTGGCGCGAGAGTCTGAAGGGCAAGGAAGCTTCTCACCTCACGTAGCAACAGGTCCACGTGGATGAAACAGGTGTGATGCTGCTCGATGTGGCAGGGCGCGGCGTATCGGTGCGCTGCCGCTACGTCGCTCCGTTGACCCACGGCAAAGACCAGCTCCACCCCCATCAGTTTGTCCTAGCCCCTGCCAGCGCCAAGGCAGACCGAAGCAACGTCGCGTCCCATATCTCTACGATGTATCGCTCGAAAGGTCTAGCCCCGAAGTCCGCCCACCTGCGAGCCACATGGATTCACCACTTTATGCACGGCGGCATCGCTGACAAACTCATCTGTGGGCTAAGGGGCAGAAGTGGATGCGGACAATCTTTAGGAATATTCAGAGTAGCTGCTTGCGTCGGCGTTGATTGATGCTTAACCCGTACCGCCAGACCACGCTGGCTATGGATAAAGCAAAAGCTGCGAGCCATGTGGCTCGCAGCTTTCCGTTGGTACCCCGTACGGGATTTGAACCCGTGTTACCGGCGTGAGAGGCCGGCGTCCTAGGCCGCTAGACGAACGGGGCGCGTTCGCAGCAATCGCACACTGTGCGTTGCGGACTTGTTAAGAGTAAACGATGGGTTAATTCAGCACAAATCGCGCGGTCAAGGCCGGTTTTGAGGGCGGGCGAAGGAAAACGCAAAAATTCCCGAGTCCGGTACTGCAGTGAGGGTTCTTCGTGGCCGAGGTGCGGATCGAATCAGTGGTTATTCCGCAAGCAATCTGTGGATAGTCCGTGGCCGAGAACGCTGTGCTAGTAGGACTCGGGATGGCGCTGTGCGTCGAAGAGCATATGCTGCAGGCTCCTATACTTCGTACAAACGTTGGTGGGAAGGAAGTTGTGGATTATAGCGTTACTACCTGGCTGTGCTTTCGGGCTGTGCGCCTTGGCTGTGGTGCGTTTCGCTTTCTGTCACCCGCTCTCCTTTCTGTTTGTTTTCTGCTGTACTTGCAGTCTATGCCTGCACGTGCAGGACAGGAAGGGTTTTGCACAACTTCGCGGTGGTCTTAGCCCTGGTCTCATCGGCAGGACGCTGCTGACTGCGCAGACGAGTCCAATGGTCTGGGGGTAGGCTATACCCAGTTTCACTTCCGCCGTGGTCGCGCCCCAGACTGACGCTAGAAAAAGATATCGCCCCGGATATGAAAAATCCTCCAGCCTTTAGGCTGGAGGTCTTTGTACCCCGTACGGGATTTGAACCCGTGTTACCGGCGTGAGAGGCCGGCGTCCTAGGCCGCTAGACGAACGGGGCATAGAACTAGTGAGCCTGCCGTTTAAGGCATTTTCACTGCTGGCCTACCAGGACTCGAACCTAGAATGGCGGTACCAGAAACCGCTGTGTTGCCAATTACACCATAGGCCATTTGCTAACTTGCGCTGGAAGCTTACTGCCTTTCGGCTGTTCTCCCTTGCTCGCTGCAACGTGTAATAACTATAATGATCATCGCGTAAACTGCCAAATCGCCAGCACACAACGCATTTTCAGGCTAGTAGAATGGTTAATAAAAATGCGGCGAATGACAGCGCTGTAGTTCAGCTGTCATTCGCCGCATCGAAGGACGGGATTAGATATCTATCGCCGCCTTACGGGAAGCACCCCTCCTACTGTGCCGCCGGCACGTAGGGAGTCACTTCACGGGCCGCACGAAGGCGGGCCAGGGTGGACTCCTTACCCAGCAGCTCCATGGACTCAAAGAGCGGTGGGGAAACCTGGGCGCCGGAAATAGCTACGCGCAGTGCGCCGTAGGCCTTACGAGGCTTTAGCTCGAGGTCTTCAATAAGGGCCTTGGATAGTGCCGCCTCAATGTTCTCGGTCTTCCACTCCGCAACGCCCTCGAGGGTCTCAATGCCCACCTCGAGCGGCTGAATGGCCTCTTCCTTGAGGTTCTTCTTCGCTGCCTTCTCATCGAGCTTTAGGTCGGCATCCGGGGTCACCAAAAAGCTCATGAGGCCATAGGCATCAGACAGAGTCTTGATGCGGGTTTGTACAAGGTCAGCGGCGAAGGCGAACTTCTCGCCTTCATAGTCGGCCGGGAAGTCCGTGTACTCGGTCAAGTAGTTACGCAGACGGAAGGCAAACTCTTCTGGGTCCAGCTGGCGGATGTGGTCCGCGTTGATGGCCTCGAGCTTCTTCTGATCAAAGCGTGCGGGGTTACCCAGCACGTCGTGGACGTCGAAGTTTTCTACCAAGTCATCCATATTGAAGATGTCCTGGTCCGCGGACAGCGACCAGCCCAGCAGGGACAGGTAGTTGAGCATGCCCTCAGGGATGATGCCGTTATCGCGGTGATTAAACAGGTTGGACTGCGGGTCGCGCTTAGACAGCTTCTTATTGCCCTCGCCCATCACGAATGGTAGGTGGCCAAACTCTGGGGTGAACTCGGCAACGCCGATCTTCTTAAGGGCGTCGTAAAGCGCGAGCTGACGCGGAGTAGAAGAAAGCAGGTCCTCACCACGCAACACGTGAGTGATGCGCATCAGGGCGTCATCTACCGGGTTAACCAGAGTGTAGAGGGGCGCACCATTGGAGCGAGCCACCACATAGTCCGGCTGGGTCTCCGACTTGAAGGTCATCTCCCCGCGCACCAGGTCGGTCCAGGTCCAATCCTGCTCCGGCATGCGCAGGCGCCAGACCGGCTTGCGGCCCTCAGCCTCGAAAGCGTCGATCTGCTCCTGGGTGAGATCGCGGTCAAAGTTGTCATAGCCCAGCTTCGGGTCACGGCCAGCAGCCTTGTGGCGCTCCTCCACCTCTTCGGCGGTGGAGTATGCCGGGTAGACAAATCCGCCGTCGATAAGCTTGTCTAGAACCTCTTTGTAGATGTCCATGCGCTGGGACTGACGGTAAGGCTCGTGCGGGCCGCCAACATTGATGCCTTCATCCCAGCCCAGGCCAAGCCAGGTCAGGGAATCAATGATGGCCTGGTAGGACTCCTCAGAGTCACGGGCGGCATCGGTGTCTTCGATGCGGAATACCAGCTTGCCGCCGGTATGGCGGGCGTAGGCCCAGTTGAACAACGCGGTGCGCACCATGCCTACGTGCGGCGTACCGGTTGGGGACGGACAGAATCTAACGCGTACTTCAGTCATGCCCACCATCGTAGTGGAGGTCGCAATCCCAGTCCGCACCAGCCCAAAGCGGCCCCACACCACCCCGGCGCGCGGGGCCACTTACCGTGTGCCCTACACACAAATAGGGGTAATTGGAAATAGCTTTCAGCAGAAATACACAGGTCAGTGAAAACCGCTTCCATTACCGCTAACAGTTTATGAAATTCATTTTCTATAGTTTCTGGTGGAATTATGAGAACTGTAGAAAGGCCTCCCCAACAGTGGCTTCCCCACGCATCCGCTTCCTTGCCGCGCTCAGCACGCTAGCGCTTATCACGCCCGCCACGGCCGTCGCCGGCCCCGATGATGGCAAGCACATTGCCACCGATACCCACGTTGACTCCCCCAAGTCTTTCTGGGAAAACAACGACTTCGTGCTGAAGTCTGAATTTGGCGGCCAGGAACCACCGATCGCAGACACCGTAGCCTGGGTGGGCAGGGGCTACAGCGCTATGGACGGCCACAATCAGTACCTCTATACGCTGCCGAAAAATGGCACTCAGGACTATATTGGGGCGCCCGGCACCACGTACTACACCGCACCGCACCAAGTGTCCGGCAATACTTCACCCATCTGGTTGGGCTTTGGCGCCGATACCTCCCTGCCCACTGACAAATTCCGCGATGGCATAGCCTTCCTCGACTTGCTAAGCGTTGATGGCCCCGGCGAGGTCGAGCTTTTCACTAATAAAGATGATGAGGACGGAACCCAGCTGCACCGTATGCTCGGCTCCTTCCCTGATTCACCACATTCGGCCTATCTCGTTGCCGGCACGCATACCCACAACTCCACGCTGTTTACCAAGCCCGGCCGTTACCGCCTGACCTACCGCACCAGTGCGCGCGGCAAAGACGGCCGGCTCATCGCCAATGAACCGCAGACCACAACGGTTCAAGTAGGCGGCCAGAAGCCTAAGAATGAGAAGACTCCAAGCCTGCAAGAACGCTTTGCCCAGTCCGCGACTGGCGACGCCGCCGCTGCCGGCTACAGCCTACGCATGGCCCCTAAGCGCAATCCCGAAAAAGACGGCGATGACAAGCTCACCACTATTTCCTTCGACGCTAAAAATAAGGCGCAGGGTACCCTGACGCTGCTTATCGACGGCTACTTCCTCACCGACCTCCCCGTTAAGAACGGCCGCGCGCAGTGGGACGAGTACATGGGACCAGATCCGTCCAAGGTCCAGGCCGTATTTACCCCGGAGGGTGATGCCCCGCGCTGGATTTCTAATCCCCTTGACGTCCAGCCTGGCGCGTCCGTCCAGACAGATTCTTCTTCTGCCGCCGAGACGTGGCAGGAAGCTTCCCGCCCGCGCCAGCTTGCCCCTACCCAGGAAACCGAGCTGCAGGAACTGGGCTATACCATCCGGATGCGCAAGCAGGGCAAGGGTGGCACCAAGATCGTGGTCGATACCGAGGATAAGAACTTCAACGGCCTGCTCACCGGCGGTCTTTATGATGCCAAGGATTCCAAATACCCCACCGTGGATCTTGAAACCCCCATTACCAACGGGCACGGCGAGGTTGCCTTTGACGAGGGCGAATACTTCACCGGCTCTTATGCAAAGGTCAATCTCTTTCCTCATTCCACCGTGAAGGCCGGGCATGCAAGCAGCGTGATTACGGAGTCCTTTGCCTTCGGCGAAAACTACGAAACCACGGGGCGGTTCTCCACTTCCAATGAGGAACCGGACACCACTCCCGGCAAGGAAGACTCGCCTTCCCAAGCGCCGCAGCCAGGCGCAAATGAAGCGGAAGCCGACACGCACCAGTGCAGCGAGAAATACCTACTGGACCGTGGGCACGTGGACATCAAGGCTCAACCTGCCGAGGGCGGCTTTACTACCGTTCTGCGCGATGACACGGCACAGGTGGATAAGAAGTCTGTCGACCGCAAACTTGATGACGTGGTGCTCGGCGTACACGATAATGCGCTCACCCGGCGCAACGAGAAGCTTGCGGGCAAGGAGTTCGATTTCCTCGGAAAACCCGGTGAGCGCTTCTATCACCTGCCGCAGACACAGAATCAACACATTATCTGGCCGGGTTACAACACTCAGGACTTGGATTATTCCGCGACCAAAGACAATGCCGTCAACCTCAACCTGAAGCCCACCTCTACCCCAGACGGGGCCGAGTGGGGCGCCTTTATCGACGCCTCCCATGGCAAGGGCTTTTCGGTCTTGGCGAACTCCGCAGCCGAGGACTACACCATCGAAACCAACTTTCCAGCCCACACCCACACGCACTGGGCCTTTTCCAAGCCCGGTGTCTATACCTTCGAGGCCACCTATACGGCCACGGGGAAGGACGGCAAGGAACTTAAGTCCGAGCCGCAAACTCTGACCTTTGCCGTGGGCGATAAAACCCTAGATTCTTGTTCCTCCCGCAAGCCGAGCGACTCCGAGGGCGAGACACCCAGCGAAAGGCCGACCGAGAAGCCGGACGATGCCGCTAAGCCCGAAGAGCCAACGGGATCCTCGTTAAGCCCGTGGAGCTTAGTCCTCCCAGCGGTCCTCGTGGTGGTCTTCAAGGCCTTCTATAACTTCTTCCGCGATAACGAAGACCTCATCCGCCGGCGCTTCGGCCTCAATTTCTAACCCACACCAACCCAACTGACTAGACGGGACACCACAATGCACCAATCCCACACTTCCGCCTCCCGGCGCGCTCCACAGTGGCGTCGGTTCATGTCGGTACTCGCTGCTGTCTTTGCCGCAGTCTTAGCGTTCTTCTCCCCCGGCGCAGCGTTGGCCTTCGATGAGGTCTTTGATTCCGGGCACGTCGACGCCTTCTATGTCACGGCCCCTGATGGCACGCTGCACCTTTCGATGAAAGAAGACATCACTGGGTCAGCAGTTCCGCGCTCTGGCGATGATGTAGCTCTCAAGGTCGTTGAAGATGCCTGGTCCGATGCCACCGAGGCCGTGCCGGAAATCGGGCAGTCCACCTACTTCTTGCCGCAGACCCAAGACCAGCGCATCATCTGGCCGGGCTGGGATACTCAACCAGCCCGCGATGGCGGTTTCGAAAGCGTTGATTTGGAGTTTGCTGAGGTCTCCGGCCCCGGTTCTGTGTATGTCTTTGAAACCAGCGGCTTTGGCGACGTCAAGGCTGTGACCGATTCTGGTTCCATGGAGCTCACCAGCGGTGAGGTCATCAACCAGCCCAATCCTGCCCACCGGCACGTCAATTGGGCTTTTAGTGAGGCCGGCACCTACACCATGACGGTGCGCGCCCATTCCAATGGTGAATCCAGCAATGCGGTGACCTACACCTGGGAGGTGGGCGACGGCGGCGATGCCTCCACCGCAGATCGCGCGGCTGACTCCGGCGACGCCACCACTGACCAGGAAGCTGCAAGCACAAAGCGACCTGCAGGCAAGAGCGACGCAACAGGCTCGGGCACGTCCGGCGCCGCACCAGGCGAAGAATGCACCCCGGGCATGACCCCGCAAATCAAGGACGATACGGTCTCGCCCTCCGAGTGGCGCGATGCCGATGGTGCCACCTTCTACCTCTCCGATAAATCCAGCGTGGATCTCCCCCAAGAAGTAGGACCAGTGCCAGCAGGAAAGGCCTGGATGATTGGTTCTACCCAGGTCGAGGGTGTTCCGTGGTTAGGTGCGAATACCCAAAGCCCGTCGATGCGCGAGAATATCCCCGGCGATGTCACCTGGGAGCTGGTGGGCTTCAAGGGCCCCGGCCCGATGATGGTCTACTCCCAAGGCGGGCTAGGCAAGGTCGTCGGCGAGGAATGGTTCCGTGGCAACGCAGATGCAGCAGAAGGCACCCATGCCATCGCCCCGAATACCCACGTGCACCCCAATTGGGTCTTTGGCGCCCAGGGAACCTATGACGTCACCATCCGCCAAGTAGCTCAAACCGGTGAGGGAAAGCAGGTTGCCGGTGAGGCAACTCTCCATTTCGTCGTCGGCGGCGATGAGCCGGCCAAGGCGTTTGATAACGGGCACTTCGACCTGGGAGCTGCCGTGAATCCAGACGGCGGCGACTGTGGGAATGGCGCGGCGGCAGGTGGGGCGTCGGCAAGCGCAAGCAGCTCTGCCGCACCCACCGGATCGGGCAACGGTCAGTCGGCGCAGGCACAAGGCACGGGCGGTTCTTTAGCCAATACTGGGACCCCCATCGTGCCCCTCGGCATCGGGGTATTGGGCCTGGGAATGCTCTTCCTCGGCCTGGGCATTGCGCGGCTGGCCGTAGCTAAGGCAGCGGACTAATGGGGCGTTCACTGTCCCCTCAACGCAGCCTGCAGTCCGTCGGTGCCCTGCTGGGCTGCTGCCTGCTCACCGCTGGTTGTGCGTCCTCGGCCGCACATGATGCTGGGACCAGAGAAGGATTCAGCGTGGTGGCCACCACCCCAATCCTGGCGGACCTAGCGCGCAACGTGGCAGGTGAGGATGCCCAAGTAAAAAGCCTCATCCCCAGCGGCAAGGATCCGCATACCTTTGAGCCAACGCTGCGCACGGTGCGCGATATTGCCAATGCCAACCTGGCGCTTAGCAACGGCTACCTGCTGGAACCGCAAGCTCTTATCGATACGCTGCACGAGTCCACCGACGCTCCCGTGGTGGAGGTCGCCGACGCTGCCTCCACCCGCGGTGCCACCCTGGTGCCGCTGGTAGAAGATGTCTCCTTGGATGCCATTTGGCTGGGCCTGCGCATCAGCGGCGCCGCGCAACACTCCTCCGGGGTGGACTTTCGCATGGTCTCAGCCGACGGGCCGGGCGACGTGGCGGCCTATGTGGTCTCCGCCTTCGGTACCCCGGAGGTCCTCTTTAACTCGGCCGATGGCGTCGATGGCAAGGAAGATGCAGTAACCCTTCCTGCCAACGCCCACACCCACGTCTCCTGGGGCTTTTCCCAACCTGGGACCTACCGCCTCGGGTTTCAAGCCGATGGGACCGAAGTCCAGCACCTCACTGTAGCCGTGGGCGTCAACCCACCCGCTGGAATGCGGGCCATTGATTCCGGGCACCTTGACATTGAGGCTAACCTGGCGCAGCACCGCATTGACCTGCGCGACCAAGACAAGCGCTTTGACCCCGCCACCACTGCGGTGTCTATCCCCTCGTCAGTGCTGCAACCCATCCCACCGGATCCTGCCTACCGCTTCCTCGGCGCGCCGGGCTCGGATACCTATCTCCTCCCGCAGGCCGTGCTGGGCAAGCACATCCATGGCGAGGTGGATCCGCACTTGTGGCACAACGTAGACAACGCTATCGCCTATGTCGATGTCATTGCGGAGGAGATGGCGCAAGCAGATCCCTCCCACGGTGCCGCCTACCGGCAGCGGGCAGCGGCCTATACCAAGCGCCTGCGGGACACGGATTCCTATGTGGACCGCGCTATTTCTTCTATCCCTGCCGAAAACCGGCACCTAGTGACCACGCACCATGGCTACGCCTACCTCGAGCAGGGCTATGACATTTCGGTGGCGGGTTTTGTTACGCCCAACCCGGCCATCGAGCCTTCCCCGCGGGAGGTCATAGCGTTGCGCCGCACGCTGGAGAACCTGCATCTGCCGGCCGTCTTTGTCGAGCCCGTGCAACAGGCCAGTGCCGAGACCCTTACCCAGGCCGCCGCGGAACAAGGCGTGGCGCTGTGCCCCATTTATGGCGACACGCTGGACGGCACCGTCGGCTCCTATATCGACCTCATGAAGTTCAACGCTGATTCCCTCCAGCGTTGCCTGAACCCCAATTCCACTGATGGAGAAAACAATGCTTAAATTCGCTACCCGTACTGCTATTCGCACCGCCGCCTGCGCCCTTACTGCCGGCCTTGCTTTTTCTACAAGCCCTGCCTGGGCCGGTGACCTCGCACAAGTGGTCGGCGCCGAGGAACAGGTCGCCCCACAGGGCGAGGACAAGGTCATCGACACCGGCCACGTTGACGTTGGCGCTTTGCTCGACGGCACCGATTCCGAGCTTATGGCCCGCGATGATGCCGGCGACAAGCCCGTCTGGCGACACCTGGATGACCTTGTCTTCGCCGTGGGCGATAAGGCGCAGCAAACCCTGCCGGAGACCGATGACTTTGGCTTTGTAGGCGCCGATTCCGGCGAAAAGGTCTGGGTGGTGCCCCAAACCGAGCAGGTCGGGGTTCCCTGGCTGGGTTGGAATACCCAAGCGCCCTCGCTTGTCGATGCCGCCGATCGCGGAGTCACCATGGAATTCCTCGGCCACTCCGGTCCTGGCGATTTCTCCCTTTTCCTGCAAAACGGCGGCTTTGAAGCGCCACAGCTGCTGTGGTCTACCGCGCAAAAGAGCGACGAAGACTTCTGGGTGGACCTCAATACCCACACCCATGCCAATTGGACGTTTACAGAGCCAGGCACCCATCAGGTAGGTATCAGGGTCAAAGGCAAGACCAAGGACGGCGCTGATTTCAGTACCGATGGCGTGCTCACCTTTGCCGTGGGCGATGATGCCGACGTCCAGGCGGCCCAAGATACTACTTGGAATCCAGACGATGCCCAGACCACAGGCTCTTCCATCCCCACTTGGGTCTTTATCCTCGCCGGCGTGGGTGCCGTCGTACTCCTGCTGGCCCTTGGCCTAGTACTGCGCTCTTCCAAGCGGGGCGATAGCCGTGGCTAAACCGCTCATTTCCGTTGCCGACCTGGAAGTATCACTATCCCACCGGCGCGTAATCACCGGTGCGAACCTAAAGGTCCACCCGGGCGAATTCATTGGGCTCCTCGGCCCCAACGGCGCGGGCAAGACCACGCTCATGCGCGCCATTTTAGGGCTCATCCCCTCCTCCGGTACCCGAGAAATCGCCGGAGTCGTAGGCTACGTGCCCCAGCGGCACGAGGTGGAATGGGGCTTTCCCATCAATGTCTACCGCACCGTACTCAGCGGGCGCACCGGCATCATCGGCTGGCTCAAACGGCCGCGTGACGCGGACCACGCCGCGGCGGCAGAAGCTCTTCGCCTGGTAAACATGGAAGATTTTTCCACCCGCCCCATCGAAGAGCTCTCCGGTGGCCAGCGCCAACGCGTCCTCATCGCCCGAGCGCTCGCCACGCAACCAGACGTACTGCTCCTCGACGAGCCCTTCACCGGCCTCGACGCCCCCAATACCGAATCACTACTCGAGCTATTTGAAGAGCTTTCCCAGCGCGGCAAGGCCATCCTCATGTCCACCCACAACCTGTCTGAAGCGGCGCACTCCTGCCACCGCTTGGTCCTCTTTAACGGCACCGTGATGGCCGATGACTCCGCTCCGCGCCTTCTTCACCAGACCGCTCCGTGGACGCAAACCTTTGGCGTACGCGCTGGTTCTCCCCTGCTTTCTGCCATTGGAGTCTCCGCATGATAGAAATTTCCTTCCTCGATTTCCTCCGCGACCTTGCTAACCCCCACCTCGACTTTCTCGCCCGCGCGGTAGGCATCTCAGTGCTTGCGGCCATCGTCTGCGGCGTCGTCGGCTGCTACGTGGTGCTGCGCGGCATGGCCTTTATCGGCGACGCCGTCTCCCACGCGGTCTTTCCTGGCCTAGCCATTGCTTTCGCTTTGCAAGCCTCCGTGCTCGTTGGTGGCGCGGTGGCCGGTGCGGTTGTGGCGTTGCTCATCGCCGCCTTTTCGCAGCGCCGCCACGTGCGGGCAGATTCCATCATCGGCATCTTCTTCGCCGCTGCCTTTGCCTTAGGCATGGTGATCATCTCGCGCACCGATGGCTATAGTGCTTCGCTGACCAGTTTTCTCTTCGGCTCGCTCACCGGCGTATCCCGCAGCGATATCATCGTCGCGGCCAGCGTGTGCGCACTGGTTATCGCCGTCATCGTAGCTTTTGGCCCCCAGCTCAACGCCACCTGTCTGGACCGGGAAACCGCCCGCGCCATGGGCCTGCCCGTTGTTGTGCTCGACATCATGTTGTACCTGTGCGTCACCGCCGCCGTGGTCATCTCTGTGAGCACCATTGGCAATATCTTGGTTCTCGCGCTTCTCATCACCCCGGCCGCGACGGCACGCCTGCTGACCACGCATCTTGCGACCATGATGTGGCTTTCCGCCCTCATCGGCGCGCTGTCCAGCTTCCTCGGCATCTACCTGGCATGGGCCATTGATCTTCCGGCCGGCGCCACCATCGTGCTCACGCTCACCGTCATTTTCTTAAGCGTTTGGGCCATCCATCCACTCCTCGGCGCCCGCAAGCACGTCGGTGCCTCGCTTTCCGACGCCCCACGTCCCGACACCCCACGAAAGGAATCCGTTACCTCATGAAACCAGTCTGCCGCACCACGGTGGCCCTAGGCGCTGCCAGTCTCATCGGCCTCGGCTCACTTTCAGGGACAGGCGTAGCTGGCATAGCCCCCGCCTCCGCCCACGCGGAAGAATCCGCCGCGGCCTGCTCCGCCAGCGACTTCGATCTCATTACCAAGGGCCACCAAGACATGGCGCTTAGCGGCGATTCCGGCGACCTCAGCTTCACCGTCAAAGACGATGACAAGGGAATCAAGCATGACTCTGAAACCTTTGCTATCGAGGTGTCCGATGGGTTGAAACAGCCACTATCTGGGCTCGGCGATAGTTCCCTTCCTGAAGAAGGCTGGGTGCTGCCTCAAACCCAAGACCCCACCGCTCCCTGGCTGGGCTTTAACACCCAGGAGCTATCCCAAGACCTACTCGCCGCTGGTGACACCGCAACCTTAAGCATGGCGATCGCACAGGGCCCAGAAGATGGGCGCATTGTGGCCTACCAGGCGGAGCTAGGCGAACCCACGGTGCTCATGGACACTGAAGATGGATCCGCCTGGGATTACCCAGGCAATTCGCATTCCCACCCGGCATTTGCGTTTACCAAGCCCGGAACCTACGCGGTGAGCTTTACCTTTGAGCTTCCCGACGGCTCCCGCCACCACCTCCATGCCGGCTTCCTCGTAGGAAAGCAGGCTGAGGCGAAGGACCTGTGCGACGTGGACTATTCCGAAGCGGATGCGGCCACTGGTTCTGGCAACGGCGCGGATAGCCGCCCCAAGCAACTGGAAAAGGACATCAAGGACGTAGACAAATCCATCGCCGGGTTGGACAAGGAACTGGAGAAGACCCTGCAGGAAGGCCAAAAATTCCTTGACGGCGGAGCACCTGACGATGCCGAAAAGGGCAAGCACTCAACACCCAAGAAGCCGGCGAATACTGAAAAGTCTGGAGCGCCACAAAAGTCCCACGCTCCGACATCAACCCGATCCACTGCCCCTGCGCAAAAGTCCAGTTCTGGTTCACAAACTACGACCCACCACTCGGCTAGCCGTGTCAACGAATCTGCCTCCACCGCAAAATCAGGCAAGAGCGCGTCATCTGGCTCGCACCGCTCCGCTTCCACCAGCGGTTCTTCCCACTCGACTGCGAAGAAGTCCGCCAGTACGAAGGGCACAAAATCCTCGTCCCGTGCGAAAGCAAAGTCCGCCGACGCCCGCAGTGCACAGCATGTTCCAGATGCAACCGGCACAGAGAACAAGGACAGCAAGAATGTGCTGACCGATGCCGCTGCCTATACCTCTACCCTCGCAAAAAGCAGCTTCTGGGCGGGGATCCTAGCCGGACTGGGCGCATTCGCCTTAGCGCTCGGCATCGGGCTGTTGGTCTATGTCCAGTTCTTCCGCAAAAAGAAGACACCACACCAGCACCAGGCCAACGATGCCACGGCGAACATTCGGGGCGTCGATTAGCGCAGGCCCGGCTTAAAAAGCAAAAGCCCAGAGGATCTCTCCTCTGGGCTTTAGCGGTGGCTAATAGTTCTCGCTTCTATACCCGGGTCTTAGACGACAGGAAGTCCCAGACCACGTTCGGCGTATCTGGCTGCCAGAACCAGGTGTGATCTTGTGGAACCTTAACCAGTTGCACATCCTTTTGGCAGCCGTTAAAGCTCAAGCGTTCCGAGCCGCCTGCTTCCGGAGTGGACTGGAAGGTCATATCGCAGCGATTACGCTTCAGATAGCCGCCGAGCACCGTACGCACAGGGAGGTAACCGGCCTCGTGCCGGTCACCGCCCTCATAGGTCATCATCTTGTCGTTAACGCCGTGCATGATGAGGGTATTCATCGGCGCATCGGCACAGTTGACCTCAACTGGGTTGTAGAAGGCACCCGAAACCATAGCTACGGCGGCAAAGGTGTCCTGGGCGTGGCAGCCAAGCACCGAGGTAAAGCCGCCTCCATTAGACATGCCCATGGCGTATACGCGGTTTCGATCAACGTGGTAGTCCTTGTCTACCGAATCAAGAATGCGCTTGATAAAGCGGATATCCTCCCCATCGCGCGTCTTAGCATAAGGCGCAGCCTCCCAGGCGCGCTCGAATCCCTCTGGATAGACGATGATGGCCTCGTTATTGGCCTCAGTGGTCTGCATGCGTGCATAGCTGGAGTAGTTCTCCGGGGAATCTCCCCACCCACCGAAGCCGAAGAGAACGGGCGCCGCCTTTTCCGGCGAATAGTGGTTAGGAATGCGCAACAAGTACCTGCGGGTCTTACCCTCGTGCTCTATCTCTAGGGACTGCATGGAACCCGGCTTAAACGGCGGGTGGGGATTGATGCTGGTATCTACCATTGCCGGCTGCGGCGCTGGCTCGGGAAGAGATGATCCCTTCGGAACAGGGGCTGCATTGTCATCGCTGCTGCCACCTTCTACTGGTGCCGGGGTGGATTCCTTAACACCTTCGGGAACTAGGTGGGACCCATCGGGCTGCGGGGTAACCGGCTTTGCATTTTCGGGAGCAGGTGCTGGAGCCGGGGCCGGTGCAGGCGCAGGAGCAGGTACGGGCGCTGGACCTTCCTGTGCATAGGCAGGAGCAGCACACACAAGCGCAGCGCTAGCCAGCGCCGCAGCGAGGATCAGGTATAGGGAACGATAAAGAAACTTAGTAACATTAGCCACAAGGTTAAAATTAACCACATCATTCACTTAATTCACTGTTTACACGCCCAGTGCACACTCAATTCTGTAAGAAAAGCCCTAGGCATTAAGCTAGATCCCCATGCACGAAGACAGACCAAGCACCGCCCCCGATTTTTTGCTTTCGCGAGCAACGGGGTCTGTCCGTACCCAAGGTGCGCGCCACACTTTTAATGACACCGACGCGGCGATTTCCGCCCTGCGTAGCAAGGATGTAGACATGGTGGTCGGCGCGATTCCGTTCGACTCTGACACGCCCGCTGCACTGACGGTGCCGGAGGCCATCATCCGCGAAGAGGGCCCCTTGGAGCCGCACGCCTACTACCGGAATAAGAGCTTGAACTCGCGAGTGGTTGGATTCGATCCGGAACCCGAAGAGCACCTGCGCCGCGTAGAGGCAGCCATCGGCACGATCGAAACCTCCAAACTGGACAAGGTGGTTTTGGCCCGCGCCGTAGATATCGAATTTCCTGAGGCTATTGATCCGCGCCTGGTCGCGGCGCGCCTTATCGACCTTTCCGCCAACCGCGATGGCTTCATTGCCGATCTCTCCCCCGCTGGACGGCCGGGCGCGATGCTGGTTGGTTCTTCTCCAGAGGTTTTGGTCAAGCGTCAGGGCTCGACGGTGTCTGCTTTCCCCTTGGCCGGATCGTCACCGCGCCGCGCCACAGCGGCTGAGGATCACATCGCAGGCCAAGATCTCTTGCATTCTGCCAAGGATCTCCACGAGCATTCCTTTGTAGTGGAACACCTGCGCCGGGTCCTGAGCCCACTGTGCGAAAGGCTAGACATTCCGGATACCCCGCAACTTATTAGCACCAATGAGATGTGGCACCTAGGCACGCCAATTTCCGGAACGCTCAAGGATAAAGACTTGACCGCTCTTGAACTTGCCTTGGCAGCACACCCCACACCGGCCATCTGTGGCACTCCAGCAGAGGCCGCCCAAGCCCTCATTGAGACTGCAGAAACAGACCGTGGATTTTATGCCGGAGCGGTCGGCTGGTGCGATAGCACCGGCGACGGCGAGTACATGGTAGCCATCCGCTGCGCAGAAGTAGCCGGCGATGGACTATCGGCGCGTGCTTGGGCCGGAGGTGGCATTGTGGGCGATTCCGACGCCCAGGCCGAACTGGAAGAAACCACAGCCAAGCTGCGCACCATTTTGAAGGCGCTCAGCCTCTAGGCTGCACGCTTGGCGACGAGCACGACGTCGCTACGGTGGTGCGCACCGGCGCCTTCTGTCAGGTGGCGCTCGCGGCGGGTCAGCTCGACGGCCTCTAGCTCTTGCAGATTCTCCGCTAGCCATTCGGGCATCGCTATCTCAGCCGACTCCATATCGTGATGGACAAAGAGCAGTGTTCCGCCTGGAGCCACCAAACGCTCTAGCTTTTCCACCTCTTCTGGCGTGGCGCGTACCCCGCCATAGTGGACGCTGACCAAGTCAAAGGGCTCATGGCTAAAGCCACTAAACGTAGCAACCTGTGCGGCAACGCCGAGGGCGCGAGTGCGGGCTACGGCCGTCGGGGCGAAGTCAATGCCCAACACATCCCAGCCGTGGTTCTTTAACCAGAGCGCATCCGCACCTTCCCCGCACCCCATGTCGAGGGCGGTACCGGGCTTAAGCCCCGCGGCGTAATCGACAAGGGTCGCATTGGGATTGCCCGACCACACCTGCTCAGAACCCTGGTAGCGTTCCTCCATTTCCTCGGAGGTGGGCACGTAGCTGCGGTGTTCGTGGTGGCTTGGGTTATGCACGGTGGATGGTATTGCGTAGGGTACCGAGGCCGGGGATCTCAATTTCGATGGTGTCGCCCGGGACCATAGGAGCGGTGCCAGCCGGGGAGCCGGTGGTGATGACATCACCAGGCAGCAAGGTATAGGCAGCGGAGATCTCCTCCAAAATGCCGCCCATCTTCACAATCATCTGGTCCGTATTGGAATCCTGCTTTTGCTCGCGAGAACCCTCGTGCGTCAGATAGGCATTAATCTTCTGATCGTCCAGATTCAAGCTATCCAGATCGGTTTCGATCCACGGGCCGAGCGGGCAGAAGGTGTCAATACCCTTGGCGCGGGCCCATTGACCGTCTTTGAACTGCAGGTCGCGGGAGGAAACGTCGTTACAGATGGTGTAGCCCAGCACATGGTCTTTCCAGTTCTCGGCCTTGATATTCTTCGACGGCTTGGAAATGACCACGGCAAGCTCGCCCTCAAACTCGACGTTGGTGGCGTAGTCCGGAATCTTGATTGCAGCATCCGGGCCAATGACCGCGGTAGATGGCTTAATGAAGATGGTGGGAGGAAGACTATCGGCAGACTTTTTGAAAACCTCGGCAACGTGGTCCGCATAGTTGCGGCCAAGTGCTACCACCTTGGTGGGAAGGGTCGGCGCCAAGAGGCGAACCTCGTTAAGTTTCCACTCGCGGCCGGTCGGCTCCGGTGGGGTGAAGGGCGTGCCGGCAATTTCCTTTGCTACTAGCTCTTCCATTGGGGCGTCTTTTGGCCCATCGATAATGGCGAAACAGATTCCTTCTGGGTGTGCAATTCGTCCTAAACGCATAGCGGCAATCCTACTCAATCGCCTCCTTCACATGTATGCAAAGGGTACGGTGTTAATTAGTTAATTTGAGTAAATTCCCATTGTCCTTTAATCACCGTTGCTAACCCCAGTGCGGACTACGCCAGGACGCGGGGGTTGGGGACGTCGGCAAGCGCCCAGCGCAAGAAGCCCGCTTCTATTCGACGAGCAGCTTGGCGATTCGGTCACCCACTTCGACGGTCTTTACCGGTTCGGCACCGCGGCGGGAAACATCCTGCGCCACCGCATCCTCAATCCGCTGCGCATTAGACTCATCGCCCAGGTGACGAAGAAGCATGGCGGCGGACAAGATTGCCGCCGTTGGGTCTGCAATCCCCTTACCCGCAATATCTGGCGCAGAACCATGCACCGGCTCGAACATGGAAGGATTCGCGCCTGAGGCATCGATGTTTCCGGATGCAGCAAGGCCAATACCGCCAGTTACCGCGCCCGCCAAATCGGTGAGAATGTCTCCAAAAAGATTATCGGTGACAATGACGTCATAGCGCGCCGGATCGGTCACCATATAAATGGTTGCAGCATCAATATGCTGGTAATCCACCCGAACCTCGGGAAACTCGGCGGCGACTTCATCAACGGTGCGCTGCCACAACCCACCAGCATTGACCAAGACATTTGTCTTGTGCACCAATGTCAGATGCTTACTGCGCTGCGCTGCCCGCGCAAACGCATCGCGCACTACACGCTCCACGCCGAAACGAGTATTTTGCGATACCTCGCTGGCCACCTCGTACTCAGTACCCTCACGCAAGGTACCGCCGTTTCCGCAGTACAAACCCTCGGTACCTTCGCGCACCACAACGAAGTCGATATCGCCCGGCTCAGCGAGCGGCGAGGAAGCGGTGGGATAGAGCCTGGAGGGGCGCAGGTTCACGTGATGATCCAGCGCAAACCGCATCTTAAGCAACAGCCCCCGCTCCAGAACGCCAGGCGGCACCTCACCTGGGGCGCCGATCGCCCCCAACAGGATCGCATCGTGTTCGCGCAGGCTCTTCAAATCAGCGTCCGTGAGAAGCTCCCCATTGTGCAGATATCGCCGCGCACCGAGGTCATACTCGATGGTTTCTATATCGGAGCGTACGGCGCTCAGCACCTTGAGCGCCTCGGCCGTCACTTCTGGTCCAATTCCGTCGCCGCCAATCACCGCTAGTTTCATTATGTAAGATTCCTTTCTCACAGAGTGGATATCAAATTACCTTAGCAAAAGAAACCCGCGCGGCGCAGGAAATTACCTAGCACCACGCGGGTTGAGATTCTGTTGCAGTCCGCAGCCCCTTATGCATCCATGTTCAGCTGTTCGCATTCAGCACCCAAGGCCGCATTAATTTCGATGATGAGCTCCTCTGGCACCTCGGCCTCCACGCGCAGAATCAGCACAGCATCAGATTCCTGTTTACCGTGCGTAAGTGCGGCCGCCACGATATTGATTCCCGCAGCGCCCAACTTGGTACCTACCGTTCCCAGTGCACCAGGGGCGTCCGCGTAGCGGAAGAAGAGGTTGCGGCCGGTAGCACGCATATCTACGCCACGGCCGTTGATGCGAATGAACTTTTCGGTTCCATCGATGCCGATAAGTGCGCCGGTGAGCGAGGACGTCTCGCCATCGGCACCGATAACCTTTACCTGCAGGGAAGAACGGCGCCCCTTGGACTCCGTATTAGTAGATACCTCCACCTCTACCCCACGACTATTCGCGATCTGCATTGCATTGACAAAGGTCACCGGTTCCGAAGTCACGCCGCTAAACAGTCCCCGGACGGCAGAAAGTCCTAGCACCTCTACATCTTCGGTAGACAACTCGCCACAGGCCTCCACCTCGACGGCAACGGGGGCCTGACCCAAAAGGCGGCCAGCAGTAAGTCCTAGCTTGCGGGCGAGGTCCAACCAACCTGCAACCTCTTCCCTTACTGCCCCGCCGGAGACGTTGACCGCATCCGGCACAAACTCTCCTTCAAGCGCCTTCAAGACAGACTCTGCTACATCGGTTCCCGCACGGTCTTGGGCCTCTACAGTGGAGGCTCCTAGGTGCGGGGACACGGTGACTTGCGGCAGCTTAAAGAGCGGAGAATCAGTGCACGGTTCCGTGGCATAGACATCAAAGCCCGCACCTCGATGATGTCCCGACTCGATAGACTCAGCCAGGGCCGCTTCATCTACCAAACCGCCTCGCGCTGCGTTAATAAGAATCTGTCCCGGCTTCGCCTTGGCCAAAAGTTCCTTATCAAACATTCCGGCTGTCTCCGGTGTCTTTGGCAAGTGAATGGTCACGAAATCGGAACGCGACATCAGCTCTTCCAGCTCAACTAATTCCACGCCCAACGCTGCCGCGCGAGCCGGGTTGGCATAGGGATCGTGCGCGATGATGGTCGTCTCAAAGGACTTCAGGCGCTGGGCAAAGAGCTGGCCAATGTGCCCAAAGCCAACAATGCCGATGGTCTTTCCGTAGACCTCTACGCCCTTGAAAGAAGAGCGCTTCCACTCCCCTTCACGCAGGGATCGGTCGGCCGCTGGTATCTGGCGCGCCGTCGCTAAGAGCAGGGCAATTGCCTGTTCACAGGCAGAGTGGATATTCGATGTCGGCGCGTTGACCACCATAACGCCCTTGTCTGTGGCCACCGGAATATCGACATTGTCCAGTCCCACCCCGGCACGGCCCACAATCTTGAGCATTGTAGCCGCTTCCAATACCTCTGCATCAACGGTTGTGGCAGAGCGCACCAGCAAAGCCTCTGCCTCCGGAACCGCGGCGAGGAGCTCGGCACGATTCGGCCCATCCACCCAACGGACCTCAACAGAATCCCCCAAGGCCGTAACCGTGGACTGGGCTAATTTATCGGCAATAAGGACTACCGGCTTCGACATATCTTCCTTCGCTTAAATAAAATGCGGTGCACGCGGGTTGCCCGCGTGTCAAGGAAGTGTAGTTCAGTCAGGAGTCCCCTGCTTGATCTTTGCCTTAAATTCTTTCACTCGACCGAATTCCGGCCCCAAAGCTACTAAGGCGCCGTCCTCAAGGCCCGCAACAGCAGCCATGCTGTGCTTATCCGCTAGCGGATCGGCAGTCGGCATAACCAAAACTCTTCCACCGTAGGCAGCCGCAGTAATAACGTTCGCGATGGGACTATCCTTAGTGGCAACGATATTTGGCGCCATCTGACCGTCCCTGCGGGACTGTGCTGGGATGGGTTGGTTCTTTTCCTCTCCGGCATCAAGTTCGCCTTCATACGGCACCCAGGCAGGACGCAGCTCCATATGGGGAGTCTTATCCAACCGTGCAATATCCTTTACCATCTGTTCCGGCGAGGCTACCACCTTGGAACCATACTGGAATGCCGTGAACTCCCCTAGTGCCTTATGCGTTCCTGGATCCTTGATCACGCTGAATTCACCAGAGGTTTTCGTCCACGGCACGTCACCTACTACCACCAAGCGACTTACTCCCAAGTCCGTGAGCAACTTATGGATCTCCAAACGCCTAGCATCGTCATACTGCACCGCTGGCAAATGCTGGTTTACCGCCAAGGTTGCTGCACGAAGAATAGACTTATCGTCCGGGGCAAAAAGGACAAGCGAATCCGAATCTTCAAAAAATAGTCGGCTGGCTTCAATTCCAATGGGGTCATTAACAATGACCAACTTGCCATCAAATTTCGGATCAATAAGACGGTTTTGGTTTTCCGCCTTGGCCTTGCTGAGATCGATTTCGGACTCATCCAGATCGGACAGACCACGCCTGACCAGCTTGGATTCTGTGACCGGAGTGCCACAGGCTGCTAGCGCAAGAGAAGCAACAAGCACTGTAGCGGCCAAGCGCACAGATTTAGCGATCAAAAGCTTGCGGACCTTCCTCTCCACCAAAAAGGTTTGCTTCATCCACATCGCGGATAACGGGTTTACCTAAAGCATATTCCACGATGCCCAAGAAACGGTGACGGCGGTCCGCAAGGAATTCACGCGGCTGTGATTCGCGCAGGAAATCCAGGTTCATTTCGTGGGATGCTAGCACCTCATCAAATTGCGCATCTTCCATGATGGACTTGGACTGAACGCGAGGTAGGTAGCGGTTGGGGGCGAAACCGTCGAGCACTACCTCGGTTCGCTTGCCCATCGGGGTGTAGTTCATCACCGACTCAGCCAAGACGGGATCAACTCCGTGACGCTTGCACCAATTTAGCGGGAATACAGGGAAAAAGCCTGGCTTGAGCTCTTCAAAGGTATGCCGGGTGAAGGCCTTTCCGGTGCGCCAGTCCTTCGCGCCGCGCGCCATGAGGAGGGCATAGAGTCCGTGCCATACGCCATCTTTGTCATCTACGGAAAGCAGCCGGGATTCACGGAAGGTGGCATCAGCGACGGTCTTCGGCGTCTGATCCGTTGCACCGGCTACCCATTCGGTGACCTCATCCACGTCGCGAGCTGCACGCAGCTGCACTGCAGAAGAGCCGTAGAGCTCGCCAAAGACGCCACACCAGAACCATTGGTTGATGCGGTTCCAGGACTGCTCGGTAGAAAGCGCTCCCCCGCGCTTGGCCAGGCGGGCGATAATGACTGCCAGGGGAACAATCTGCTCATTAAACGGAACCTGATCCATGCTGAGGATGCACCGCTCCGCCAAGAACTCTGATACCTCACGGAAGGTAATGCGCAGATCGTTGGCTGCCGACTTGTACTCCGCCAATGACAATTTCAAAATATCCTCGCGCTGGCCACCTGCACAGCCCTTTTCACCGGAAACCAGAAGCGATACTGCGGAGAGAAACTCGGTGCGCCCAATTCCATCCAAAGCTGGGGACTTACGCAGATCCTTTTCCGCTTCTTGCCAATCAGCGGCCAAGTGAAAGCTGGGATCCTCAGAGGCAAAGACGGCAGTGAGCAGATCGAATACGTCCATCTGCAGGCCGGCCGAGTTCGCTTGGGCGAAAATCGAGCCGATGCCGGCTCGCTCCGTCTCGCGGGAAAGTCGAATCATTGGCAGGTCATAACCGGACAATGGTCGAATGATGCGATTATTAAAGGCCGCCAGTTCCGCGCTGTATTCCTGCTTGGTCGCCGCAAGTTCAAAAAGCATGCCGACGCCGTCTTCGCTCAGCAGAGAAGCCACGGGAATGCACATATTCTCTAGCGCATCTTCGCGCGTGAGGATATCGCTCTCAATTGCCGGTGCGAAGTGCGAGCGAATCTTACCGTCTTGATTGACCGCGAAGATGGCATCATCCGGCAAAAGATCGCCGCGTACGGCTGCGCGAATATCGATGAAAAAGCGGCGGTGAATCTTCTTCTTGCGGAAATCAGTGGTATCTACAAAGCCCTCGCCGTTGAAGCAGTGATACAGGGTGGTCAGGCGCTGCTGCCCGTCTAAAAGGAGCAAGCCGGGGTCGACGCCAGTGTCAGGTGCGCCCGCAAGGGCACGGGGACGAAAGCGCATCTTTTCGTTTCGGGTGTCAAGAGCCATGAGCGCGCCGATGGGATAACCGCGCAGCACGGAAACAATAAGAGATCGAATACGATCTTCATCCCAGGCATAACTGCGCTGGAAGTCAGGTAACTGGATATCCCCGCGATCAATTCGTGCAAAAAGGTCTTTGAGATCATAGCTTGGCGTCGTAAAGCCCATGGCCCTCATCCTACTCCCCGCACCGGAGTTTTACCTGGCACAAATTAAGCAAAACCCACGGTAAACATGCCTGTTCACCGTGGGTGTGCGCTACAGACGCCGCCTTTTATTCCTAGGCAGTAGCATCCAGCGGATTCTTGACCCAGCTCATCAAATCGCGCAGCTTGGTGCCGGTCTTTTCAATGTCGTGCTGCGCAAATTCCTCACGCAGACTCTCCAGCTCCTTGTTGCCGCCCTCAATATTGGCCAGCAGGCGCTTGGTGAAGGTGCCATCCTGGATATCGGACAAGATATCCTTCATGCGCTGCTTGGCATCGGCGTCAATAACGCGAGGGCCAGAAATGTAGCCGCCAAACTCGGCGGTATCAGATACCGAGTAGTTCATGTTGGCAATGCCGCCCTCAAACATCAGGTCCACGATGAGCTTCATCTCGTGCAGCACCTCAAAGTAGGCCATTTCTGGCTCGTAACCAGCCTCAGTCAGAACCTCGAAGCCGGTGCGAATCAGGAACTCTACGCCACCGCACAGGACAGCCTGCTCGCCAAAGAGGTCAGTAACCGTCTCTGCTTCAAAGGTCGTCGGGATAACGCCGGCACGCGCACCGCCGATGGCTGCAGCATAAGACAGAGTCAGATCATGGCCTTCGCCCTTAGGATCCTGTTCGGTAGCGATGAGGCACGGAACGCCCTTTCCATCGACGAACTGGCGGCGAACCAGATGTCCAGGGCCCTTAGGGGCAACCATGCCGACGGTGACATTGGCTTGCGGTTCAATCAGCTTAAAGTGGATATTCAAGCCGTGCCCAAACAGCAGCGCATTGCCGTCTTCCAGGTTGGGGGCAATTTCATCTTCAAAGATCTGCTTCTGAGAGGTATCTGGTGCCAGCAGCATGATTACATCTGCCCACTTGGCAGCCTCTGCTACGGTCTTAACCTCAAAGCCGGTCTCCTCGGCCTTTGCCGCCGACTTGGAGCCTTCACGCAGGCCAATAACAACCTCGACGCCAGAATCGCGCAGGTTCTGCGAGTGCGCGTGCCCCTGGGAGCCGTATCCGATAACGGCTACCTTGCGGCCTTGAATGATAGACAGATCCGCATCATCATCGTAGAAGGTTTCAATAGCCATGTCGTAGTCCTCAATTCTGTAGTGATTGTAAGTTCAATGAATCAACGTCCCACCCAGCACTATACCACTGTGCGAGACGTAGTGACCATATAGTGGGATTTAATTTCGTGGGGGTGCCATCGCCTTGGGACCACGCCCCAAGGCCACGTCACCAGACTGCACCAGCTCGAGCACACCGAATGGCTCCAAGACATCGAGAAGCGCCGCCAGCTTTCCAGGGGTACCGGTAGCCTCCACCACCACTGATTCTTGTGCCACGTCTACCACGCGGGCACGGAAGATATTAACGGCATCGACCACCTGCGGCCGGTTGGCATTATTCGCAGCCACCTTGACCAGCATCAGGGCTCGCGCCACAGTCGAGTCCGCTTCGAGCTCCACCACCTTGATGACCGACACAATCTTGTTGAGCTGCTTGGTCACCTGTTCCATAATCCTTTCGGAAGCATCGACCACGATGGTCAGCCGGTTAATCCCTGGATTTTCCGTTTGCGCAGAAACCAGCGAAATGATGCTGTATCCACGCCGGGAAAACATGCCGGTCACGCGCGACAAAATTCCCTCTACGTCTTCTACCAAGACCGACAAGGTATGCCGGGAAACGTCACTGGGTGCCATGCCTATCCCTCCTGGATAGTCTCGTCGATATCGGCAGGAGCTTCTGCCGCCGATTCATTGTCATCAAACAGCGGGCGCAAGCCGCGGGCATATTGAATTTCTTCGTTAGACGCCCCACCACCGATCATTGGCCAGACTTGAGCGTCCTCACCAACGATGAAGTCAATGACCACGGGGCGGTCATTGATTGCGCGGGCCCGTTCAAGGGCCGGCACCACTTCTTCCTCACAAGTGACGCGGATGGCCTCGCATCCTAGCGCCTCTGCCAAGCGGACAAAGTCCGGGGTATAGACATCTCGTTCTCGCAGCTTGGTATTGGAGTAGTTCTCATTAAAGAACAGTGTCTGCCACTGACGGACCATGCCGAGGTTGCCGTTATTAATGACGGCAACCTTAAACGGAAAGCCCTCCAATGCCGCGGTGGTGAGCTCCTGGTTGGTCATTTGGAAGCAACCGTCACCGTCAATCGCCCACACCTCCTTATCCGGGCATGCTGCTTTGGCGCCGAGGGCCGCCGGCACAGCATAGCCCATAGTTCCGGCACCACCGGAGTTGATCCAAGAGCGTGGGTGTTCAAAGTTAATGAACTGTGCCGACCACATCTGGTGCTGACCCACACCGGCACAGTAGATTGCCTCAGGACCTACGGTTTCACTGAGCTTTTCCAACACAAATTGGGGATTGAGCTGCCCATCCGGAGTGGGATCATAGCCACGGGGGAACCGTTCCTTGAGCCTATCGAGGTAATCCCGCCATGGGCCTACTTCCGGAGATTTCACCGCGGAGTTCTTGCGGTACTCCTTTAAGAGACCTGCCAACACGTTGCGCGCATCACCCACAATAGGCACGGCAACGTCGCGGATTTTCCCAATTTCAGCCGGGTCAATATCCGCATGAATTACCTGAGCCTCAGGGGCAAAGGTAGAGGTATCGCCGGTTACTCGATCATCAAAACGCGCGCCGATAGTAATCAACAGGTCAGCTCGCTGCATGGCCGCAACTGCAGGGACGGTGCCATGCATGCCCGGCATGCCCATGTGCAGCGGATGAGATTCCGGAAAGGCACCCAAAGCCATGAGCGTAGTCACGACAGGGATTCCGGATAATTCCGCAAACTCGCGCAGCTCCTTGGCCGCCTCGGCCTTGATGACACCGCCGCCGGCATAGATGACCGGCTTTTCTGCCTGCGAAATGAGCTCAACCGCTTGCGCGATCTGGCGATGGTGCGGCTTGGTCGTCGGTTTATATCCAGGCAGATCAAACGTAGCCGGGAAGGAATAGTCCAATTCACCATTTTGCACGTCCTTTGGGATGTCCACCAAGACCGGCCCCGGACGGCCCGTAGCAGCCAGATGGAATGCGGCTGCAATGGCAGCTGGAATCTGGCTGGGTTCCGTCACGATGTAGTTGTGCTTGGTAATCGGCATCGTCACGCCGCGAATATCGGCCTCTTGGAAGGCATCGGTTCCCAATAGGTTGCTGCCCACCTGGCCGGTGATGGCGACGATGGGAACGGAGTCCAGGTTGGCGTCGGCAAGCGCTGTCACTAAGTTGGTCGCACCCGGCCCGGAGGTGGCAATACATACGCCCACCTTGCCGGAAGCTTGAGCGTAGCCTTCGGCGGCGTGGCCAGCCCCCTGTTCATGGCGGGTGAGCACATGGCGCAGCTTGGTCGAGGTGTGCAAGGCATCGTAGAGAGGAAGCACGGCACCGCCTGGAATGCCGAAGACGAGATCGGTTCCCAAGTCTTCGAGAGTGCGGACAATGGCGTGGGCACCACTCATCCGCTCCGGAGCGTGGGCGCGTGAGGCTGCAGCCACCGAAGCGGGCGTGGGCGAAGTTGTCGTAACCACGGTTAATGTGCTCCTTGGATTGGTCTATTACAGGTCCTGATCATCATCGGTACCGGCCCCAGATATGAACAAAGCCCCCGCGGGCTTGTCTGTCTGCGGGGGGGCGAAATGCGTCGATGTCATGGGTCGTCGCGGTCACCACCGCGTTGGTACTACCTGAAGTCGAATAATGATCATGGACCTGACTATACCTTGATAGGTATTACCTTCGCGGACATTACCCCCTTTTGGGATCACATTCCCACCTGGTGGGACACGCCTGAAAATAGGTTCGCCCTTGCCGGCCTTTGTGAATTAGGCTTGCACACTATGACTCCACCACCTAAGGACAACAAACCTCGTCAGTCCACCACCCAGGCAGAGGTTTTCAAGCCATCCCGCGACCACATCTTGGGCATCCTCATCATGTCCGCCATTGCTCTGCTGAGCATCGGATGGGCCCCCAAATACCTCGCATGGCTGTTCATTATCCCCATCCTCGGATTGTGGTGGGTCATAAAGTCCCGCACCAAAGTCTCCGAAGCTGGAATCGCTATCTCGTACGCATTCCGGAAAAATATCCAGATCGCATGGGACGATTTTGCCGGAATCGGCTTCCAACGCGCCCGCGCCTTCGCCCGCACCAAGGCCGGCGCGGAGCACAGCCTGCCCGGCGTGACCTTTAACTCGCTCCCGCGACTTTCGGAGGCCTCCCGCGGCCGCATCCCTGACGCCCTTACCCAGGGCCGTGAAGCGGCAGATGACAAGGTGGTCATTGTCCACCGTGACGGTCAACAAGTCCTCCTCAGCAAAGAAGAGTATGCGGACTACCTCGAGCGCCACCCCGAGCTCAAGCCTTCGGCCGAAAACTAAATACGCCGCCTAGACTCTCCCCCACATCCCTTGAAGGAATGGTGACTGAAAACCATGTTCCCGCTGCGCTCAAAAGTAACTACCGTCGGCCGCCAAGCCTCTGGTGCCCGCGCCCTTTGGCGGGCCACCGGCACCAAGGAAAATGACTTTGGCAAACCGATTGTCGCCATCGCCAACTCCTACACCCAATTCGTCCCCGGCCACGTACACCTTAAAAACGTTGGCGATATCGTCGCCGACGCCGTCCGCGAGGCCGGAGGCGTACCCAAGGAATTCAATACCATTGCGGTCGATGATGGCATCGCCATGGGCCACAGCGGCATGCTCTACTCGCTGCCTTCACGCGAAATCATCTCCGATTCCATCGAGTACATGGCCAATGCCCACACTGCCGACGCCCTGGTGTGCATCTCCAACTGCGATAAAATCACCCCGGGCATGCTCAATGCGGCACTGCGCCTGAACATTCCCACCATTTTCGTCTCGGGTGGACCGATGGAGGCCGGCAAAGCCGTCGTGGTTGATGGCGTAGCCCACGCCCCCACCGACCTCATCACCGCCATCACCGCCTCTGCCAATGACGCGGTATCCGATGAAGGCTTGACCCAGGTGGAGGAATCTGCCTGCCCCACCTGCGGCTCCTGTTCCGGCATGTTTACCGCCAATTCCATGAACTGCCTGACCGAGGCACTCGGCTTGGCGCTGCCCGGCAACGGCACCACCCTGGCCACCCACACGGCCCGCCGCAGCCTTTTTGAAAAGGCCGGCTCTTCCATCGTTGATATGTGCCGCCGCTATTACGGCGAAGAGGACGAATCCGTTCTCCCCCGCAATATCGCCACCAAGGAAGCCTTCACCAACGCCATGGCGCTTGACATGGCCATGGGCGGATCCACCAACACCATCCTGCACACGCTCGCAGCCGCACAGGAGGGCGAGGTGGATTTCACCCTCGATGACATTAATGACATCTCCTACCGCGTGCCCTGCCTGTCCAAGGTCGCACCCAATGGCACCTACCACATTGAGGATGTCCACCGCGCCGGCGGTATCCCCGCTATCTTGGGAGAGCTTCGCCGCGCCGGGCACTTGAACCTGAAGGTACATACGGCGCTCTATGACAACGCCGAGCAGTGGCTCGATGACTGGGATATCCGCAACCCCCACGCCACCGATGAGGCCCGCGAACTGTACTACGCCGCGCCGGGCGGCGTGCGCACTACCGAACCATTTTCCCAATCCAACCGCTGGGACGAGCTCGACACTGACGCCGCTCATGGCTGCATTCACGACGCCGATCACGCCTTTTCTTCCGATGGCGGCCTGGTAGTCCTACGCGGAAACCTGGCTCCAGACGGGGCCATCGTGAAGGCAGCGGGCGTGGAAGAAGAACTGTGGACCTTCTCTGGACCTGCCCGTGTGGTCGAATCCCAGGAAGAGGCCGTATCGATAATCCTGAACAAGGAAGTTCAGCCGGGCGACGTGGTGGTCATTCGCTATGAAGGCCCCTCCGGCGGCCCGGGCATGCAGGAGATGCTCCACGCAACCTCCTTCCTTAAGGGCGCCGGCCTGGGCAAGGCATGCGCCTTGATTACCGACGGCCGCTTTTCCGGCGGCACCTCCGGCCTTTCCATCGGCCACATCTCCCCGGAGGCGGCCCACCAGGGCCTTATCGGACTCATCGAAAACGGCGACACCATCACCATCGACATCCACGAGCGCCAACTCACCCTGGATGTGGACGAGGACGTGCTGGAGCGCCGCCGCGCCGCCCAAGAACAGCGCGAACAACCGTGGACTCCGGTGAACCGCAATCGCCCCATCACCAAGGCGCTGCGCGCGTATGCGGCCATGGCTACCTCTGCCGATCGCGGCGCGGTGCGCGTGGTCGATGGCCATGTGAATTAGCCAGGATTAACTGCTAAATCCCTGTGAGCCCCGGTGGGGTGCACACCCGTTTATCTGCAGATCGCATAAAGTGTACTGCGATGAAACTCGCGCGCACCCCATTTTTCCGTTATGCCTTAGCTCTGCTGGGTCTCATTTTTGGTGCCAGGAAGATTGTTCAAGACACCCGCATCACGGACTTTCCTATCGACATGGTGGTCTACCGCGAGGGTGTCAAGGCCTTCCTTGAGCACCGCTCCGTCTATAGCGAGCCCATGCTCGCCGGGGACATTGAACTTCCCTTCATTTATCCGCCCTTTGGCGCGCTGGTCATGGTTCCGCTCACGGCCTTTGACGGCATTGACCACGATATGGCGGGCGACATCATGGTTGTCCTCTCCGATCTTCTCCTGCTCGTCTGCCTCTACTTTGTCTTCAAGGCGGTGCTGAAGAAGCCAGAATTCCTCCTGCCAGTTACTTCCATTGCCTGGGCCATTGCCTTGCGCTTTGAGCCGGTTGACCTCAACAATGGTTTTGCGCAGATCAACATCGTGGTCATGACGCTGGTTATCCTCGACCTCGTTCCGCGCAAGCGCTTCTTGCCCCAAGGCATTTTGATCGGCTTGGCCGCAGCTATCAAAATTACCCCGCTGGCGATGCTGCTCTACTTCCTCGTGCGCAAGGAATGGAAGCAGATTGCCGCGGCTTTCCTTTCCGCAGTCGCTGCCACTCTCCTCGCCGCAGCCTTCCGCTGGGACGCATTCGTGGAGTTCTTCAGCTCTAAATTGCTCGATATGGGCTCTGGCGGCGACTTCGGCGTCGCAACCGAGTACCAGTCCAATAGTTCCATCAAGGGAGCCATTCAGCGCATGTATTCCTCTACGGAAGCCATGGACGCCAATGGACTGACCATCAACCTTGCGTGGCTCGCAGCTTCCCTAGTGGTTATTGCCTGTGCTGCGTGGCTTATCAAGCGACTGTGCGAGGAGCATCTGCTTGTCGACGCCCAATTGGTCACCGCCCTTACCCTCCTCCTCATCTCCCCTGTTTCCTGGTCGCACCACTGGGTCTGGCTCACGCTCATCATCCCGGTCTTTATCTACCGCGCGTGGACCTGGCTGCCGTCAGGTTGGGCCGCGGGCAGCCTCCTGACCGTCCTCGTAGCCTGGGCAGCCATGCTGCTGACCGTTCCGCCAAAATGGTGGTGGGGCGATCAAGTCGATGTCCACGCCATGGAGCGCTACCAAAAGTTCTGGGTGGATGACTTTGTCTGGCTCACCGTGCTTACCGTCGCACTTTTCGCAGCCGCTTTCTATGCCTCCCGGCGCAATAACCGGAACACGAGTACCGCTACTCCTGCCCCGCTAGTGTCTTAAGCGCTGCAAGGTGCGAATCGAATGCGGCCTTACCTTTTGCCGTGAGCATCACCCATACCGTGTCCTTGCCACGCGAGGACCCGTACTCGCGAAAGCGACTGATATACCCCTCTTTTTCCAGTGCGCTTAGCTGCTTAGACAGCGTGGCATCGGATTGATTCACCTTGTCTCGAATCGCGGCAAAGCGCATCTCTTTGTTGATGGCGCCTTCCACTGCTCCAGCCGCGTTGAGCACCGCACAAATTTTAAAGCGATTAAGCGGGTGGATTACTGGATCGAGCTCATTCATCGCCGCTTGCCCGCTTGCCACTTGCACTGTCCCGCGTGGACAGATCCATCGCACCGGAATTGAAAACCCAAAATACAGCGATGCCCCACAGCGTGAATACTACAGCCGCAGTGGCCAGGTGTCCTTCGAGGAAGATCTGGGGGAACGTAGGGCAAAATATCAGAATGATTCCGAAATAGTATTTCTTATCCGGCTGCGGCTGGGCGAAGGGATCTTGCCTATAACCTGCGCGCACGTTGCGCTTCTGAGCGCCAACCCAGAGAGCCACTCCCACGCAGACCACCACTAAACCAAGGGACAACCACCACGGTATGCCATTCCCCCATTGGCTCAAGATAAACCAAAGTACCGCCAACGCTGCAGCAAACAAGGCATTAAGCGCAGTCTTCCGTCCGTCGCTTTGTTCCTTCTCCACTTCCTCGTTGAAGGACAGTGCCTCGTGCACGCTTTCATCCATGATCGCCGTTCCTTTCGCCCTCGACTTTTCGTTGTTTTCCACTTTAGAAAGTATCATACTTTCCATACCAGAAAGCAAGGGGATAAAGAAAATCCGCCGCTATTGCGACGGACAATCTATTAGCGCCTAGTTCAGCGGATTAACGCCTGCGCCAAAGAACCAGAGCGCGACGAGAATAGCTACGCCAATGAGCACAAAGATCCACGAAGTACCCAGTGGGCGGCGTGCCCACGAGCGCTTGAAGTCCAGGGAGATAAAGCCTGGGCCGGTAAACTGCAGGCCCACTGCGATGACAAAGAGGACCAACGAAAGCCATACGGATTCCGGCCAGCTAAAGACGTCCAGGCCGGCATCGGTCTGTGCTAGCTCGTGGACGGCGGTAAAGCCGGTCACTACCAGGCCAATCATGGCCGCCAACGGAGTAATGAGACCGAGCAGCAAGAAGACACCAGCGATAAGCTGCATGGTCGGCACCGCGATAGACAGTGCTGTATCCCATGCATAGTTAGCAAAATCGCCTTCCAGGCCGGACAAGCCCTCGCTATCGCCAAGCGTGAAGAAGGTCTTTGCTCCCGCGACGATAAGGTAAGCGCTCAGCGCCAAGCGGATGAATAGAAGGCCGAAGTCGATGGTGCCGCGGCGACCATAGCGTTGGTAGCCTTCCTTTTCTTCCTGCTCCGCCTGTAGGCGTGCCTCGCGCTCCTCTGCGGTTTCGGTGCTGAGGGTGCTCTCCACGGGGGCGTCGGCAGTAGCAAGTTCCGTCTCTTGCTCTGCGCTAGCCTGCGTGGTGGATTCCGGCTGCGCGAAGGCTACGGTCTCCTCGCCTGCACCGCTGTCCTGACGTGCGGCTTCATTTGCACTGGAATAGGACAGTACCTCGGTTTCCGGGTGGTCCTGCTGCGCCTGAGAAGGCTTGATCTCCTGCGGCTCGGCGCGGCCGGCGCGCTCGAAGAGGCCCGGCTTAGATTTCTCCTGGCCGGAGACAGAATCCTTGCTAGCGGGCTTCGCATTGTAGGTAGGCACGTCCATATCCTCATCAAACGGGGTGGCTTTATCCGGTTGCTGCTTATCGCTCATAGCTCCAACTTAGGGCACGTGCCTGCACTTTTGTGGTACCCACCACGGCGCGCCGCACGAGCTTGCGCGCTATGTGGCCACCAAGTCGCTCGCAGCTTCGATGACCGAACGCGTTAGTTCGCTCAAAACCTCTGATTCCAAGCGCCAACGCTGCCAATAAAGGTCGATATCGAGCGGGGAGTCGTCGAGAAGCACCAGCTCTTTTGCCGCTAATAGGGGCAGCGCTTGGGCTTGGGGCAGCAACCCCCACCCCAGGCCAACGCGAACGGCCTCGAGGTAGCCCTCGGAAGAGGGAATCTGTGACACCCGCGCACGCACCACGGCCGAATCAATGAAGCGCTCGCGCATCGCATCATCCAGTACTTGATCGTTGGGACCGTAGCCTACAAGGGGCATAGTTTCCCAGGTCAGCCGGCCGCTATGGAAGCTTTCTGCAATATGTGGTGCCGCGACTGGGAAGTAGCGCATCGTACCCAAAAAGCTCGACTCACAGCCCGAGACCGGCGTGGCCTCCCTCGTCACTGCGCCAAGCACATCGCCCCGCCGCAGCATAGCTAAGGTGCGCGCCTCATCCTCAATCCGGATGCGCAGGGCAACATCGCCCCGCCGCGCGGTATCGCTAAGGACCCTACGAAACCATGTCGCTAAGGAATCCGAGTTCACTGCAACAGAGAGCGGGACCCGGGCCAAGCGGTGGCCTAGGCGGGCATCCGTCTCTGCCTGCACCAACGCCATACGGCGTGCGGATTGCACCAGGATCTCCCCCGCTTCTGTCGCGGTTACCGGGGTAGCACGGCGAAGGAGCACTCGACCGGTGCTCGATTCTAGGGCCTTGATGCGTTGGCTTACCGCAGACGGCGATATGCCGAGTACGGCTGCGGCAACATCGAAGCTGCCTTCGTCCACGATGGCGAGCAAAGTTTCTAGGTGCACCGGGTTCATGAAGCTATTCTAAACCAACTGTAGATTCATTAACTGGACTAATTCAGGCCGGGAATTCACACTGGAAGGCATGTCCATCGTGCTTGCTGGTTTCTTCTTGGGATTATCGCTCATCGTGGCCGTCGGCCCGCAAAATGCCATGCTGCTCAAATACGGCATCCGCCGCGACCACATTGGCCTCATCATTGTCGTCTGCGCGCTTTCCGACGTCATCCTGATCACCTCCGGCACGGCCGGCGTGGGCTACTTGGTAGAAAAATTCCCCAACGCCCTGCAGGTTCTGAAATATGTTGGCGCCGCTTACCTGGCATATTTCACCTTTACCTGCTTCCGCGATGCGCTCAAGACCAAAGGCGAGGCCATCGAGGTGGAATCCACGCAGCCAAAGGTCCCGCAGGAAGTCGCCTCCTTCGATGGCTCTCAGGCACGCAGCACGACCAAGACCGCAACTCGCGTCGAGATCAAGCGCTCCCCCTCCTGGGTAAAGCCGCTGCTGACCGCCCTGGCCTTAACGTGGCTTAACCCAGGCGCCTACGTAGACGTCGTGGTCATGCTCGGCAGCATTGCGAATCAATATGGCGAATCGGGCCGCTGGCTTTTCGCCGTGGGTGCAATCTGTGCCAGCTTCACCTGGTTCCCCTTCATCGGCTTTGGCGCCGCGCGCTTCTCCCACGTGCTGTCCCGGCCCACAGTGTGGCGCTGGATCAACTTCGGCATCGGCGTCATCATGATTGGCCTAACGCTCAAGTTGCTCCTGCTCTAGGGCCGGGGTTCAGCCCGCCTAGTTGCCGCGCACGCGCGACGCAGTGGCACCGGCCCAGCGGTTGATGCCGGCGTCATGGGCGGCGTCGTCAATCGCAGCCAGTTCCTCCACGCTGAAGTCAAGGTGATCCAGCGCGCCCAGGTTGTGCTCGAGCTGCTCCACGGAAGAAGCACCCAACAGCGCCGAGGTAAGCGTGCGATCACCCTGATCACGCAGCACCCACGAGATAGCCATCTGAGCCAGAGACTGACCGCGCTTGCCTGCAATATCGTTGAGCGAGCGGATCATGGAAAGGTTCTCCTCATTGAGCCAGTCCTTTTCCAGGGTCTTATTCTTCGCCGCGCGCGAATCTGCGGGGATGCCGTCGATATAGCGGTCCGTCAGCATGCCCTGCGCCAACGGGCCGAAGCCGATGACGCCTAGGCCGCTGCGCGCTGTGACATCAAGCAGAGACTCGCCGTCTTCGCCCGGGCGCTCAATCCAGCGATTCAGAATGGAATAGCTGGGCTGATGAATCAGCAGCGGGCAGCCCTCATCTTCCATAAACTCCACGGCCTCTGCGGTGAGCTCCGGGCCATAGGAAGAAATGCCCACATACAGGGCCTTGCCGGAGGCTACGATATCGCGCAGCGCGTACAGGGTCTCCTCCAGCGGGGTATCCGGGTCCGGACGGTGGTGGTAGAAGATGTCCACGTAATCCAAGCCCATGCGCTTCAGGGAAGCGTCCAAGGAGCTCACCAGGTACTTGCGAGAGCCACCGAAACCGTAGGGCGAATCATTCATCACCCAGCCGGCCTTGGAGGAGATGATCATTTCATCGCGGAAGGGGCGGAAATCACGGGCGAAGATGCGGCCGAAGTTGTCCTCCGCGGCGCCTGGTTCAGGGCCGTAGTTATTGGCCAAATCGAAATGAGTAATCCCCCGGTCATACGCCGCGCGCAGGATTTCGCGCTGCGTGGCCAGGGGACGGTCGTCACCGAAGTTCTGCCATAGGCCAAGGGAAATGGCCGGCAGCTTCAGCCCAGAGTTGCCTACTCGGCGGTACTCCATCGAATCATAACGGTCAGATGCGGGTGCATAGATACTCATAGCACCCCATTGTCCGCTTAATTCTTGGAATTGTCAGCCTGTGGCAGCTCCTCATCTTCTTCAGGGTCGCCGGATGCGCCGGTTTCTTCGACCCACTTTTCAATTTCTTCCGGGGTGCGGTCAGTTTCTACCGCATCACGCTCGGTGTAGTAGGAGTAATCGTGGCGCTTTTCTTCGTACTTTTCCTTGTCAAAGTCCACGTCGTCGTCACCATCGAGCTCTTCGGTGACTTCCTCCACCAGCTCATCGTAGAGGGCCTCATTGTCCATATTGGAGTCCTCGATGTGCTGGCCAATTTCATCGTCGTAGCGCTCAGCATCATATGCCTTGTCCGGATGCAGCTTCAGATGCATGAGGGCGCGTACGCGCTCACGGCGCACGGCCTCGTCTTGGATCTGAGACTGGCTGCGGAACCAAGCAAAGACCAAGATGGCCACCATCAGAATGCCCATGTAGCCGATGACGGGGTAGATGTAGTTCATCAGGGTCTTGAAGCCGGCGAAGGACACGGCGAAACCAGCCAAGCAGCCAATAACGAAGATAACCGGGAAGCGCTTCTCATGACCTGCAGACAGGCGCTTGCCCAGTGCATAGAACATGCCGATAGCGGTATTGAAGATCATCAAGTAAATGATGACCGCCATGATTGCGCCCAGCGTTGGGTTAACGTCATCTACCAAGGACAGCATCGGAATATCGGAGCCTTGTGCCTTGTCCGAGTTCATCAGCAAGGAGAATCCGGCAAGGCCCATCATGATGGAGTAGATGACGCCGCCTACAACGCCGCCCCAACCGGCCTCGCGCGGGCTGATATTGTCGCCGCCGATAACCAGGGACATGGACACGGCGAGCATCAGCGCCAGGCCGTTGTAGTTCAGTGCGGAGATGAGCCAGTTGCCAATCGGGGTGTCGATCTGGCTGGAAGCATCCATAGCAGCACCGATGTCATCCGGCATATTGAGACCGGTGTAGATGGCCACGCCGATGACCGCAATGATGATGGTCGGCGTCACGGCACCGATAACCTTGGACACCTTGTCCACGTCGAGCATGCCCACGATAAGCACCATTACCAGCATGAGCGTGGAGCCGATCCAAGTCTTCCAGCCAAACTGCTGCTCCATATTGGAACCCGCGCCGGCCAACATCACAAAGCCAATAGCGAAAAGGGTGATGATGACCGCGACGTCCAGCAACTTGGAGACGATCGGGTGGGTGACATTGCGGAAAACGGTGTTGTGCTCAGAAGCGTGGAAGTAGCTGCCCAGCTGCAAGAACACGGTACCGGCAAGGGTCATGATGAGTGCGGCGATAATGATGCCAGGAATACCCCAGGAACCAAAGGCGGTGAAGTACTGCACCACCTCTTGGCCCGTGGCAAAGCCGGCGCCCACCAACAAGCCCACGAAGGACATGGCAATGGCGATAATGTTTTTAGAAGACACGGTTGCCTAACTTTTGTAGCGAATATCTCTCGCATACTGGTGCGCGCGGCCCCTTGTCCCCCCCCACTCCCCAGAACATGGGCTACACAACACCGGTATGCGTTCCTTAAGGAATGGTACGTAAGTGACCCGTTAAACACCTACTGACACATACCGATGTTGTGATAAATCACATTTTGTGATTAGGCGAAATCAACCTAACGCTTTAGTCGTCAAAGGTCGCGGTATCAATCACGAAGCGGAACTTTACATCGCCTTCCACCACGCGCTCATAGGCGTCATCAACATCGTTAACGCCGATCTTTTCAATAACGGCGCCGATGCCGTGCTCGGCGCAGAAATCCAGCATCTCTTGGGTCTCTGCAATGCCGCCGATGTTATTACCGGTTAGCACCTTGCCGCCGCCGACGAGGCTGCTCATGTGGACACCCAGCTCCTCCGGTGGAAGTCCGACAACGGACATGATGCCGCGCGGCTTCAGCAGCTGCAGGTAGTCATTGAGGGAGTACTGGGCAGAAATGGTGGACAAGATGACGTCGAATTCGCCGCGGTGGTTGGCAAAGAAGTCTTCGTCCTCACCGGTGGCCAGAATGTGCTTCGCCCCCAGCTCATAAGCTTCCTTTTCCTTGCGCAGGGAGCGGGAAATTACGGTTACTTCCGCGCCCTTTGCCGCAGCGATCTGCACACCCATGTGGCCCAGGCCACCAAGGCCTACTACGGCAACCTTGTCGCCTTCCTTGACCTGCCAGCGGGCCAGCGGCGAATAGGTGGTGATTCCGGCGCATAGCAGCGGGGCTGCGACATCAAAGTCAATGCCCTCTGGAATAGTGCACACAAAGTTTTCGTTGACGACTACCTTCTGGGCATAGCCGCCTTGGGTAATGGTGCCGTCTACGTCTTCGGAGTTATAGGTGCCCACATTGCCATTCAGGCAGTTCTGCTCCTGGCCGTTGCGGCACTGTTCGCACTCGCCGCGGGAGTTCACCAGGCAGCCCACGCCAACGCGGTCGCCCACCTTGAACTTGGTGACCTTATCGCCCACGGCTTCCACGACGCCGGCGATCTCATGGCCCACCGTTAGCGGGAAGTGGGCCTGGCCCCATTCGTTGCGGATCGTGTGAATATCGGAGTGGCAGATGCCTGCAGCCTTGATATCAATGACCACGTCGTCTTCGCGCGGATCGCGGCGCTCGATTTCTACGACCTTGAATGGTGCTTCAGGGCTTTCCTTTTGCAATACTTTGCTCTTAATTGTCATGCCCACGACCCTACGCGTAACCCCACTGACCTCGCCTAACGAAAATAATCACCAACTCTAACGGGGAAGGAAAACCAAAAAGGCCAGCCACGCCCCTCTCGTTGAGGAGGAAAACGCGGCTGGCTATGTGGGGGTCTTAGTTTAGCTTCTCTGCGATGAGCTTATTGACCTGGCCCGGATCCGCCTTGCCCTGGGTGGCCTTCATGACCGCACCCACGATGGCACCGGTGACCTTCTTATTGCCGGCACGGTACTTTTCCACAATGTCCGGGTTGGCGGCCAGCGCGTCATCTACGGCCTTCTCGATGGCGCCGTCATCGCGCACGACCTCCAAGCCGCGCTTTTCGACGACCTCGTCGACGTCACCCTCACCCGCCAACACACCGTCAACGGCCTTGCGCGCGAGCTTGGTGGTCAGCTTGCCCTCATTGACGAGCGCGATAACGCGCGCCACGTGCTGCGGGGTAATGGACAGGCCAGCAAGATCGGTATCCTGCTCGTTGGCCTTGCCGGCCAGGTAGGAAACCCACCAGGAGCGTGCCTCGTCCGGCTTCGCACCGGCTTCGACGGTATCCACGATAAGGTCGAGGGCACCGGCATTAACCAAGTCGCGCATCTCCTCATCCTTGATGCCCCACTCTTCCTGGATGCGCGCACGGCGAACCCATGGCAGCTCCGGAAGGGTCTGGCGCAGCTCTTCTACCCACTCGCGCGGAGCGATGACCGGCGGCAGGTCCGGATCGTTGAAGTAACGGTAGTCTTCCGCGGTTTCCTTCGGACGACCCTTGGAGGTGGTGCCGTCGGTCTCCTGGTAGTGGCGGGTTTCCTGGTCAATGGTGCCGCCATCTTCGAGCACCTGCGCCTGGCGCTGCATCTCGAAGCGAACCGCCTGCTCCACGGAACGCAGGGAGTTAATGTTCTTGGTCTCGGTACGGGTACCAAACTCTTCCTGGCCCACCGGGCGCAGGGACAAATTGGAGTCCACACGCATGGAGCCTTGATCCATACGGGCGTCGGAAACGCCCAAGGCTGCAACGAGCTCGCGCAGGGCGGAAACGTAGGCCTTAGCCACCTCGGGCGCGCGCTCACCGGCGCCAATGATCGGCTTGGTAACGATCTCAATGAGAGGAATGCCCGCACGGTTGCAATCCACCAGGGATGCCGTGGCGCCGTGAATACGGCCGTCCGCGCCACCGAGGTGGGTCAGCTTGCCGGTGTCTTCCTCCATGTGGGCACGCTCGATTTCCACGCGCCACTCGGTGCCGTCTTCCAGCACAACGTCCAGGTAACCGTCATAGGCAATCGGCTCATCGTACTGGGAAATCTGGTAGTTCTTCGGCTGGTCCGGGTAAAAATAGTTCTTGCGGGCAAAGCGAGAAGACTCCGCAATGGAGCAATTAAGCGCCAAGCCAATCTTGATGGCGCCCTCCACGCCCTTGGAATTTACTACCGGCAGCGCACCGGGCAGACCCAGTGAGACCGGGTCAACGTTGGAGTTAGGCGCTGCGTTGAAGTTCGTAGGAGAGGTAGAAAACATCTTGGTTTCCGTATCCAGCTCTACGTGGACTTCCATGCCCATTACCGGCTCGAACTTTTCTAGGACCTCATCAAAGTCCATCAGGTCATACATCGCAGCAGTCATGCGTGCCATCTTAATACGTCCATGCACCCGCGCGCTCACGCCCCTAAGCTGAATATTATGACTACACCACATAGCGTTGATGCACAGCTTATCGATGCCCCTTTGATCAACATCGCAGTCTTTCGCACTGCCCCCACTCCCGAGGAGGTAAGCGAACGTCTGACCACCACTTTTGGCGATCGCCTGGGAGATATCACGCCGGGCAAGAATCCGGGAAGCATCATGGTCGAGCTTGATGATTCCTTCCTATTGCACTACCAAGCCGTCGATACCCCTCCCACCCGCGATAGCTATGGCCTCCACCCCATTT
>ERZ1031329.57-NODE-57-length-44906-cov-34.288578_pt1 | contig 44906 bp, 42 predicted proteins | sample MGYA00518053_ERZ1031329 | MGnify/ENA primary metagenome ERZ1031329 (study PRJEB33718, sample SAMN03159840) | human skin metagenome | collected 2014-02-25 | study: EMG produced TPA metagenomics assembly of the PRJNA266117 data set (Human skin bacterial metagenome... | reverse complement strand
GGGCATCGGAATACCTTCCAGCCCCCAACACTCCAACTTTTTGTCCGCGCTCCCTCAGAAGGCGATTAGCTGGGTCCTTGTAGCTGGAAACTCGCTCGAGCCGAACCCCCGATTACCGCGCGCGGGTGCGGGCGCGGTTCTTGATCACCTGCGTGAGCTCCTGGATCTCGTCGTAGGTGCCGCGGTTTTCCGTCATCTCCTTGCGGATCTTGCGGTCCGCGTACATGACGGTGGTGTGGTCCTTGCCGCCGAACTCGTCGCCGATTTTGGGCAGGGACAGTTCGGTCAGTTCGCGGCAGAGGTACATGGCAATCTGGCGCGCGTGGGCGACCTGCCTGGTCTTTCCGGCGCCGACGAGCTGGTCCAGGGAGACCTGGAAGTACTCCGCAGCGGCGTCCTTAATGGCGTCGGCGGTGATGTTGACGTCGCCTTCGTCGGGAAGGATGTCGCGCAGTGCGACCTGGGCGACTTCCATGGTGATCGGCTCGTTGATCAGGGACGAGTAGGCCGACACGCGGATCAGCGCGCCCTCGAGCTCGCGGATGGAGGATTCGAACTGGGAGGCAATGAGCTCCAGCACGGAGTGGTCGACCTGGGTGCCGTCGGCTGCCGCCTTCTTCATCAGGATGGCGATGCGGGTTTCCAGGTCCGGCGGCTGCACGTCGGTGATCAGGCCGCCTTCGAAGCGCGTCCTCAACCGGTCTTCGAGCGTGGTCAGCTGCTTGGGTGGCCGGTCGGAAGACAGGATGATCTGCTTGTTTGCCTGGTGCAGGGCGTTGAAGGTGTGGAAGAACTCTTCCTGGGTGCCTTCTTTGCCTTCGAGGAACTGGATGTCGTCGACCATCAGGATGTCCAGGTTGCGGTAGCGCCGCTTGAAGGATTCTTGGCGGTCGTCGCGCACGGAGTTGATGTAGTCGTTGGTGAATTCCTCGGAGGAGACGTATTTGATGCGCAGTCCCGGCTGCAGCACGCGTGCGTAGTTGCCGGCGGCGTGCAGGAGGTGGGTTTTGCCCAGGCCGGAGCCGCCCCAGATGAACAGGGGGTTGTAGGCCTTGGCGGGGTTTTCGGCGACGGCGACGGCGGCGCCGTTGGCGAAGCGGTTGGACGAGCCGATGACGAAGTTTTCGAAGGTGTACTTCGGGTTCAGGCTGGCTTCGCGGTCGGGGTCGTGCGCGGGCTTCTCGCGGGGGATGCGGCGGTCCACGGTGGGGTGCGCATTTGCTTCTCGACGGCGCCCCGCCACCTGTGCAGCATGCATCTGCGCCAATTCGTCCAGGCCCATGGGGATCTGCTCCCCCGCCGCCGGCGCTTCAACGTGGGATTGGGTGGGCTGCCAGCTGGGTTCCGGCGTCGGCGGCTGAACAGGCTCCGGCGCCGGCTCAGGCGCGGGTTCCGGTTCAGGCGCGGCGACGGAGACGGCCAGGGCGTAGGGCTGACCGGTGTGGGAGGACAGCAGTGCCGTGATGTGGGGAGCCAGTGACCCCTCAATGACATTTTTGGCGGCTTGGTGGGGTGCGGAGAGTAAGGCGTAGCCGTCGACAAGCACGACCGGCTTCATCAGCCGCAGGTATGCGCGCTGCTGGGGGGTCAGCGTGGGTACGGACGAGGTGGCCTGCTCCGAGAGGCGCAGCAGTTCGTCGACGACGCCGCGCCACAGGTCCTCGAGGTGTTGGTCCGCCAACGTCGTCTCCAGTCTGTTCCTGTCTACATGTGCAATCCACAACTTCGCTCGCCCGCTCGGCGCGCTGCCACCTGCTGTTCCACAGTGTTATCCACAGGTGTGGATACTTTAGCAGCGAGGGTTGTCCACAAGGTCCGCGCGGCCTGTGGATAACTGTGTGTGAAGATTTGCACCGCCTTGACCTGCGCAGACAACGCGTTTTGGGCGAAAGTCTCAACCGGTACTTCACAGTTATCCACAGCCCTGTGCATCCCCGGGCTGTGCGATTGTGGTGATTGCTTTATTGTTACCCGCTCCGACCTTGGGCTGTCGAAACTTCGCCAGGGCCGGTTTCTGTGGATAACTCGGCGCGTCGAACAGCTGTCCACATACTGTCAGCTCTCTCGCAGGGTGCGGGGAGGATTTCCCGCCCCACCTGCGAAAAAACACACCGTTGTAATTACGGGGGTACCCGATCGCCCCAGGAAAAAAGTGTGCGTGTTGATTTGGCCGGGGCGCACAAATTCGCGTAGTCTTAAGCCCGTCTTTACGTCGGTTGCACCGGCGTACATCTGAGAGCACCGCCCCCGCCGGGCACCGGGCCGCTTGACCAAGGCGAGCTGGCGAAGGCGCTGCACGCGAACTGCGCTCCAGTTTCGGAGCCGAACCGCAATCTCAACGCAACGTTTCACATTTGGAACGGCCACTTCCCCGGGAGGCTTTGACGAGCCGTCGGCTGTTCATGACCGCACAAGGAGTCCACCGTGTCTAAGCGGACTTTCCAGCCGAACAACCGTCGCCGCGCACGCAAGCACGGCTTCCGTGCCCGCATGCAGACCCGCGCCGGCCGCGCCATCGTTTCCGCGCGCCGCAAGAAGGGCCGCGCAAAGCTGACGGCATAGCTTAAAACCCGCGCGTGTTACCCCGCCCGCACAAACTTTCTTCCTCCGCAGACTTCAAAGCTGCGATGAGGAAGGGTGTGCGCGCGGGGTCTCGCACGTTAATGGTGCATCTGCACCAGCGGAAAGACCCCGTCATCCAGGGCGGGCCGCGCTTCGGGCTGGTGGTGTCGAAGCAGGTGGGCAACGCCGTGTCGCGCCACGCCGTGTCGCGGAAGTTGCGGCATGTGGTGGTGCAGCGGGAGCTCGTCGATAAGCTTGAGCGCTCCTTCGATGTGGTGATCCGCGCCCTCCCGCCCGCCGCAGCCGCAACGACCGACGAGCTCGCGCGCGATCTGGAAAAAGCCCTGGACAAAGCGCAGAAGAAGCGCTAATGGCGTACTTCAACTTCGCCGGCGGCGAAATCCCCGCCGCGAAGGGGCCCGCGGCGAAACTGCTGGTGGCGCTGATTCGCGGTTACCAAAAGTACATCTCACCCCTTAAGATGGGCGGGACGTGCCGTTTTATGCCAGTATGCAGTGCGTATGCGCTCGAAGCCGTGTCACGCCACGGAGCGGTGCGCGGCGGCGCAATGGCCGCGGCCAGGCTGTGCAAATGCGGGCCCTGGCACCCCGGCGGCTACGATCCAGTGCCGGGCAGCATTGAAATGAGTGAGGAGTAACACCGAAACGTGCTGAATTTCATCTATTGGCCGATTTCCTGGGTGCTGAGGTTCTGGCACGAGGTTCTCGGCTTTGTCATCCCCAAGGATTCGGGCATCTCCTGGATCTTGGCCATCGTCCTGCTCACCTGCACGGTGCGCCTGCTGCTGCTCAAGCCGATGGTCAACCAGATGCGCTCCACGCGCAAAATGCAGGAAATGCAGCCGCGGATGCAGGAAATCCGCGAGAAGTACAAGGGCGACCAGCAGAAGATCGCCGAGGAGACGCAGAAGCTCTACCGCGAAAATGGCACGAACCCGCTGTCGTCCTGCATCGTGCCGATCGTGCAGCTGCCCATCTTCATCGGCCTTCTGCACGTGCTCCGCTCCTTCAACCGCACCAGTGAGCTGGGCATGTCCGTGGAGGAGAACCGCTCCACCGCGAACTACGCCTTCCCGGTGGAAGACGTGCAGTCCTTCCTGGACGCGGACTTCTTCGGCGTGCCGCTCTCGGCCTACATGTCCATGCCGGAGGAGGCCTTCGCGGCGTTCGGCAACGCGGATCTCACCCGCCCGCAGATCATTGCCGTGTGCCTGCCGCTGGTCCTGCTGTGTGCGGCGTTTACCCACCTCAACGCCCGCCTCATGGTCAAGCGCCAGGAGGCCCGCAAGGCCGCCGGCAAGGGTCCGAAGCCGCAGGGCGAGATGGCCGAGATGATGCAGTCCCAGATGGGCCTGATGAACAAGATGATGATGTGGTTCTTCCCCGTCATGATTCTTGCCACCGGCGTGATCTGGCACATCGGCCTGCTGTTCTACATGCTCACCAACAACCTGTGGACGTTCTTCCAGACCATGTGGCTGAACAACAAGATGGACAAAGAAGAGGCCGCCGAGGAGGCGCGCAAGGTGGAGCTCAAGCGCACCACCGCCCCCGCCCCGGGCGCGCGCACCAAGGACCGCCGCACCAAGAAGCAGCGGAAGCAAGGTAAGTAGCTTTCTGCTTATCGACGAGCAAGTCCCGGCCCGTTTTCGGCCGGGACTTTTTCATGTCGGCGGGCCGACTACAGTGTTGTGCATGTCGGATACCTCCCCTGCAGCCGCAGCCCAAGTTTTCGGAGAACGCCTCGGATTGGCCGAGGCCTACCACCGCTCTTTGGCCACCACGGCCGCCGAGCGCGGCTTCATCGGGCCCAAAGAGGTGGACCGCCTGTGGGAGCGCCACATCCTCAACTGCGCCGTGATCGCGGAGGCGTTCGAGCCCGAGTTAAAGGTGGCGGACATCGGCTCCGGCGCCGGCCTTCCCGGTATCCCGCTGGCGATTGCGCGGCCGGACCTTTCCATCACGTTGATTGAGCCGCTGCTGAAGCGCTCCACATACCTGGGCGAGGTTGTTTCCGAACTGGGCCTGGACAACGTGACCGTGGTGCGCGGGCGCGCCGAGGAGCAGCCCAAGGCAGAGTTCGACGCCGTCACCTCCCGCGCCGTCGCCCCGCTGGGTAAGCTCGCCGGGTGGTCCATTCCGCTGCTGCAGGGCGGCGGGCACATGATTGCGATGAAGGGCGAATCCGTGGCGGAGGAACTCGAGCGCGACGCCAAGGCCATTGCGAAGGCCGGCGGCAGCGAGGCGGAAATCTTCACCGTGGGCGAACCCGTGCTGGACCAGCCCACCACGTTGATCCGTATCCAGCGCAGAAAGAAGGGGGCGTAGATGGAAAACTACGACGAGACTCCTGTGATGGAGGCGGCGATGCGCGCGGCGCGGGTGACGTCGAGAAGCGAAACGCTCCCGAAGCCGGACCAGCCGCGCGTGATCACCGTGGCCAACCAGAAGGGCGGCGTGGGCAAAACCACCACCAGCGTGAACCTGGCGGCCGGGCTGAGCAAGCAGGGCCTGAAGGTGCTGGTGATCGATCTGGACCCGCAGGGCAACGCGTCGACCGCGCTGGGTGCGGAGCATACCTCCGGCACCACGTCGAGCTACGAGCTGCTCATCGGCGAGGCCGAGGCAGCCGACGCCGTGCAGCCGCACCCGGACAACCCCAACCTGTTCTGCATCCCCGCCACGATCGACCTGGCCGGCGCGGAGATCGAGCTGGTGTCTATGGTGCGGCGCGAATACCGCCTGCACGACCAGATCCGCCGCGGCTTCTTGGACGAGCACGGCTTCGACTACGTGTTCATCGACTGCCCGCCGTCGCTCGGCCTGCTCACCATCAACGCGATGACCGCGGTGGACGAGGTGCTCATCCCCATCCAGTGCGAGTACTACGCGCTGGAGGGCGTGGGCCAGCTGCTGGGCAACATCGGCATGATCCGCGAGCACCTGAACAACAACCTGCACATCTCCGCGATCGTGCTGACCATGTACGACGCCCGCACCCGACTCGCCGCCGACGTTGCCGACGAGGTGCGCGGCCAGTTCGGTCAAGTGGTGCTAAACAACGTCATCCCGCGTTCCGTGAAGGTCTCCGAGGCGCCCGGCTACGGCCAAACCGTCATCGACTACGACCCCGGATCCCGCGGCGCGCTGGCCTACTTCGACGCGGCGAAGGAGCTGGCCACCCGCGGCGACTACCAGCCGCACCCCACCACCGGCCCGATCGGCGTGAGCCCCGAGGTCTACAACCAGCTCGAGGAGGAGTAACCAATGGCAGAACGCAAGGGCGGCCTCGGCCGCGGACTGGCGGCGCTCATCCCGTCGGCGCCGTCGGACATCGACAAAAACGGCAAGACCCCGGGCATCGGCGGGGGCGCCTCCGACGTGATTTTTGGCAAGCAAGCACCCAAGCCTGACGACGCACCAAAGGGCGCCCCCAAGAAAGTCCAGGGTGCCCCGACAGTGTCCGCCAAGCGCGACAAGGTGATCCAGCCAGTGCCGGTGGGCGCGCGCTACCAGGAGATCCCGGTCGGCCAGATCATCCCCAACCCGAAGCAGCCGCGCCAGGTCTTCGACGAGGACGAGCTGGCCGAGCTGGTCCACTCCATCCGCGAGTTCGGCCTGCTGCAGCCCATCGTCGTGCGCGACACGCCCGAGGGCTTCGAGCTGATCATGGGCGAGCGCCGCTGGCGCGCCTCCTCGAAGGCCGGCCTGAAGCACATCCCGGCCATCGTGCGCGAGACCTCCGACGAGGACATGCTGCGCGACGCCCTTTTGGAGAACATCCACCGCGTGCAGCTCAACCCGCTTGAAGAGGCGGCCGCCTATCAGCAGCTCCTCGACGAGTTCGGCGTGACCCAGGAGCAGCTCGCCGACCGCCTGGGCCGCTCGCGTCCTGTGATCACCAACGCGATCCGCCTGCTCAACCTGCCCGTGGGCGTGCAGCGCCGCGTCGCCGCCGGCGTGCTTTCCGCAGGTCACGCCCGTGCGCTGTTGGGCATCAAGCTTGGCGACGGCACCGCCGACGCCCAGGCCCAGCTTGCCGACCGCATCGTCGCCGAGGGCCTTTCCGTCCGCGCGACGGAAGAGGCCGTGTCTTTGATCAATTCAAACGGCAAGGTGCCGGACAAGCCGAAGCGCCAGCCCGCCCCGCAGCCGGAGTACCTCACCCGCGCCGCCGATTCGCTCGCGGACATCTGGGACACCAAGGTGTCGGTGACCATGGGCAAGCGCAAGGGCAAGATCGTGGTCGAGTTCGGCGACAAGGACGACTTCGAGCGCATCATGGGGCTCATCCAGGGCACCGACTAGCTAGGCGTGCTTTTCCTCCCGCAGCAGCTCCTTGAAGGAGTAGGTGCCGGTGGGCCGGTTGTCGTGGTCGAGCAGGTAGAGGCGCTTCACCGCCACCACGACCGCTTCGGCGATGGCGTCGCGCTCGTTGGGGTCGGTGAGCACGGCTAGGTCGCCCGGGTTGGTCAGGTAGCCGGCCACCAGCTCCACCGACGGCATCCGGGTCATGCGCAGCATCTCCCAGGTGCGGGCGTGGTTGCGGCAGTTCTGCAGCTGGGTGCGGGCGGCGACCTCGCGCTGGATGTAGCCGGACAGCGTCTCCCCGGTCAGCGACGAGCTGCCCTTCTCGGAGCCGAAGTAGAAGGTGGCCACGCCGTTGGCCTTCTCGTTCGGGTAGGAGTCCAGGCGCAGGGAGATGAGCAGGTCCGCCTTGAAGCCGTTGGCCAGGTCGGCGCGCTGCTTGTTGGAGGGGTTGTCGCCGCGGGGGCGCGACAGGATGGTTTCCATGCCGGCTGCGACCATGCGGCCTTCGATGCGCTGGGCCAAGTCCCACAGGATCTCTTCCTCCGTGATGGGGCCGTACGGGCCGTCCACGACCAGGCCGCGGTCGGGGCCGCCTAAGTCCGGGTCGATGACCACGCGCTTGCCGGTCAGGTTCGGTCCGGCCTGGCGCACGGTCTCGCGCTCGCGGATGGCCTGCGCGGACCCGCCGGTGATGCGCCGGCCCAGAAGCGACAGGGCGTGCAGGGTGTCGGGGCCGCACACACCGTCGTCCTCCAGTCCGGAGTTGAGCTGGTAGTTCATCAGCGACTCGTAGGTGCGGGGCCCGAAACGCCCGTCCACCCGATGCGGGTAGAAGCCCAGCTCGTGGAGTTGGGACTGCAGCTGCCGGACATCGTCGCCGACCATTTCCTGTCCGGGCTGGTAGCTCAGCACACGCGCGCCGAGGGTGTAGGACGCCTCGCGCAGTTCCCTCAGCGTCGCCGAATCGATGGTCCCGGTGGGCACGATGCCGCGGGATTGTTGGAAAGCTTTGACGGCTTCGCACAGGATGTCGTCGTAAAGCATCTCGGCTTCGGTGAAGCGGCGGGTGGAGTCGATCTCGCCCTCGTAGCCGTCTATCAGGCCCAGGCGGGCTAAGGACATCCGGACCTCGGCGACCCGTGTGCTGGAGTCGCCAACGCGCAAAATGTCTTGCATGCGGGCCTTTCTATTCGGATGGACAGGGTCAGTCTACGCGCCGCTAGAGCTGCGCCTGAATCTTGGAAACGATCTCGGATTTCGGGCGCGCACCCACGAACTCGTCGACCTTTTTGCCGTCCTTGAACAGCAGGACCGTGGGGATGGACATGACCTGGAACATGGCGCCGAGGGTGCGCTCGTTGTCCACGTTGACCTTGGCTACCTTGACTTGGCCGGCCATCTCCTGGGCGATCTCGTCGAGCAGCGGGGAGAGCTTGCGGCACGGGCCGCACCACTCAGCCCAGAAGTCCACGAGCACCGGGGTGTCCGCCTCGATGACCTCGTTTTTGAAGGTTGCTTGGGTCACATCAACTGGTGCGTTCATGCGGACAGTCTACAGCGCCGCCAGGTAGTGCTGTGCGTCCAGCGCGGCGCGGCAGCCGGCGCCGGCGGCGGTGATGGCCTGGCGGTAGGTTTTGTCTACCAGGTCGCCGCACGCGAACACGCCTTCAACGCTCGTGCTTGTCGACGGCTCCGCCACCTCAACGTAACCCCCCTCGTCCACGGCGACCTGGCCGGCCAGGAAGGCGGAGCGCGGGTCGTGGCCGATGGCGACGAACAGCGCGGTGGCGTCCAGCACGCTCTCCTCGCCGGTGACAACGTTGCGGATGTTCAGCCCGCCGACCTTGCCGTCGGCCTCCACCACGGAGTCCACGACGGTGTCGGTGAGGAACTCGATCTTGTCGTTGTCGCGGGCGCGCTCGAGCATGATCTTGGAGGCGCGGAAGTTCTCCGAACGGTGGATCAAGGTGACCTTCGAGCCGAACTTGGTCAGGAAGGTGGCCTCCTCCATGGCGGAATCGCCGCCCCCGACCACGGCGATGTGCTGGTCCTTGAAGAAGAAGCCGTCGCAGGTCGCGCAGGTGGACACGCCGCGCCCGGTCAGCTCCGCCTCGCCCGGGATGCCCAGGTGGCGCGGCGCGGCGCCGGTGGCGAGGATGACGGCGCGGGCCTGGTAGACCTCGTCGTCCACGACGACCTTTTTGATGTCGCCGGAAAAGTCCACGGAGTCCACCAGCTCCTGGCGCAGGTCCGCGCCGAACTTCTCGGCCTGGGCGCGCATGTTGGCCATGAGGTCCGGGCCCATGATGCCGTCCTCGAAGCCGGGGAAGTTCTCCACCTCGGTGGTGTTCATCAACTCACCGCCGTACTCGTAGCCCTCGAACACGAGCGGCTTCAGCTCCGCGCGTGCGGCGTAAAGGGCGGCGGTGTAGCCGGAGGGGCCGGAGCCGACGATGATCAGGTCGTGCACCTCGTCGGTGCTGGTGGTAGCGGCTGCGGGCGCGGGTGCCGCATCGGTCTGCGGGGTGACAAAGTTGAAGCCGGGGGAAGTCATGGTTGCAGATCTTAGCGCGCCGGCGCCGCCTCCCCTATCGCCGCGGCGACGGCCTCTCGCGCCCGGTAACGCCGCGACTTCACGGTGCCGGGTTGCACCCCGAGTTCGGCGGCTGCGTCGCCGACGCTCATGCCCGCGACGTCGATGAGCCACAGTGCTTTGCGCTGCGCCTGCGGCAGCACCGCCAGGGCTTGGCGCATGGCCATGGTGCGCTCCATGTTCTCCATCGGGTTGTAGGCGAGGTACTTGTTCGCGTCGATGTCCACGTGGTCGTTGTCGTCCAGGCTGTACTGGGCGCCGGCGCGGCCGTCCTTGCGCTGGTGGTCTATCGCCGCGTTGATGGTCATGCGGTGCAGCCACGTGGACAGTTTCGCCTCCCCGCGGTAGGTGTGCAGGCTGCGCGCCGCCTTGAACAGGGCGTCCTGGACGATGTCCTGTGCGTCCTGTTCGTTGCGCGCGAAGTTGCGGGCGGCGAAGTACATGCGCTTGCGGTGGCGCCTCACGATGAGTGTGAAGGCCTGCCGGTCCCCTCCCAGGTAGTTCGCCACCAGCTGCCGGTCGTTGATGTAGTCCATTGTCCCCCCAAATTTCAGTTGCCCCCACTATGCCCCGGCCCGCAACCCTCTGGCTAGGGCCGGGTGCGCATTTCAGTGGACAACCACGTGGCCCACCAACGAGACGTTCTTCACATCCGCCTCGCCGTCCACCTTCAGCACCACGCGCAACAGCGGTTCGGTGGTTTCCACGTCGGCGCTGATCTGGCCGCCGCGCAGCTTGCCTTCCGCGATCACGGGCGGGTGCGCGGTCTCCTGCTCTGCCGGCACGCCGTAGAGGGTGTAGTTGGCGGAACCGGAGGCGTCGATAAGCACCTGCTCCAGCGTGAACGTCGAGCCGTCCTCGGGGGTGAACTGCACGGAGCTGTCGTCCAGGACCTCCATGTCCAGCGGGCCGATGACCACCGGCATGCCGGCGTCGCGCGTTGTGGTGGTGGGCGCGGCCGACGGGCGGTCCACCACGTTCTCGCCGGAGACGAAGTCCACCAGGTAGGTGGTGAGCACGCCCACCAGCACCGCCGCGATGACGGCGGCGAAGGTGAGCAGGCCGATGGTCACCGGACCCATGGTGCGTCCGCCGAAGCCGCCGCGCAGCTCGTCCGGGTCCTCCACGTGCTCGGCCACCGGCTCGACAGGTTCATAGATTTCCACCACCGGGATCTCGTCCGTCGGCGCGTCCTCGTTGGGCACCGGCAGGTTCGCCGCTGCGTACAGGGCGCGCTCGATGTCGCGGAAGGCGGCCTGGTCCACCGCGTCCGCGTCCACGAGCGCGCGGGTGCGGGCAGTGACGTCGTCCAGGTCGTCGGAGCTGACGTTGCTGGTCAGAAGTGTCAGAGCGGAGGCGAAGGACTCTGCGTCCGTGGCCGGGGTGGCCTCCGGCAGCACCACCGGGAACGCCAGTCGGACATGCCCCTCGTGGTCGATGCGCAGCTGCTGGCGGTTGTCCAGGCCCAGCGGAACGTCCGCCTCGTGCGCCGCCGCCATCGCGCCGGCCAAAGGCGCCAGCGCGTTGGCCACGGCCTCGGTGTGCAGCGTCTGGCCGGATTCCGCCACGGCCTTGACCGAGGAGCCCTCCACCCAGTCCGCCACCACCAGGGCGCCGGAGCGGTAGGACAGGATCTCAATGTTCTCGGCCACCGCGGGCAGGTGCAGCTTGGCCATCTTGCGGGTGCGCCGCGCCACGCCGGCGGCCTTCAGCGCAGCCTCGCGCGGGGTGGCCGGGGCCATCGGCGCGGAGCCGGTGGTGTCCACGAACGTCAGCGCCACATCTCTGCCGCTGGCCACTTCGCGCGCCTGCCAGAAGCGCGCGCCGGTGCTAGCGCCGTGGTCGCGGATCAGGCGGAAGCGCCCGTCGGACACCCCCGCGCCCGGCACCAGGCGCGGACCGCGGACCACACCGGCGGACATCGGCGGCGGCACCGGGGAGGCGTTGAAGGTGTCGGCGGCGAGGAACTGGTTGGACACGTCCCGCGGGTCCGCCTCGCCCACCTCGAGCGCGCGGTCCTCGTCCGGGCGGATGAAGCGGCTCAAGCCCGGGATGCGCTGCAGCGCGCGGCCGAGGTTCTGCACCTCGGGCAGCTTGGAGCGCGACAGCACCAGGCCGGTGACCACCAAAAACAGCAGGCCGAGCATGACCACCTCGATGAGGTTGCCCAAGCTGGGGGCACCGATGACGCGTCCGAGGGCCTCGGGCAGGTGCAGGCCGGCGACGTCGCGAAGCAGCCAGCGCACACCGAAGATCACCGCAACACCCACGAGTGCCGCTGCCACCGCCCAGATGGAGGTGCGCAGCACGTCGCCGGCGCGCAGGGTGCCCAGCTTGCGGCGCAGAAGCAGCGCGCCGATGAGCGCGCCGGCGACGAAGCCGAAGCCGTTGGCCGCGCCGAGCAGCACCACCACGTGGCTGGGGTCTTGCGCGATGTACGGCGCGAGGGCGGACAGCAGGATCTTCGTGCCGGTGATGCCGGCGATGATAAACGTGGGCGTCCACGCTTCCTCACGGGCGTAGAACACGCGCAGGTGCAGCATCACCAGCGCGTACGGGATCAGGGTGAACGAGGACGCGGAGATGGTCATGCCGAGCAGGTGCGCGGCCCGTGGGCTGAACGAGCCGTAGGCGAACAGCGCGTGGGCGATGTCGGGTCCCATCGCCGTCATGAAGATGATGATGGGGATCAGCGCGATGAACGTCAGTTTCGTGCCCATGGTCAGGTCCGCCACCACGGCGGCGTCGTCGCCGTCGGCGGCGTTGCGGGACATGCGCGGCATGATCGCGGTGAGCAGCGTGACGCCGATGATGCCGTACGGCATCTGCAGCAGCATCCAGTGCTGCTGGTAGATAAACTGCGCCGCCGCGTCCGCGTTGAACGCGATACGGGAGGTAATGACGTAGCCGAACTGGCTGATCGCCACGTAGGTGATAATCGCCAGCGCCATGCCGCCGAACTGCTTCAGGCGCTCGTCGATGCCCCACAGCGGCCGCAGGTCAATGCCCAGCTTGCGCAGCGCGGGCAGCATGATCAGGCACTGCACCACCACACCCGCCGTGGTGCCGAGGCCCAGCAGGAGCACGTGCGGATTGCTTATCGACGTCGGCGCGGCCGGGTTGAGCTGCCCCGGCAGCGCCATGTACGCCACGAGCACCGCGATGGAGACGATGTTGTTCGCCACCGGTGCCCAAGCGCCGGGCCGGAAGTGCTCCTTCGTGTTCAGGATGGCCATGAACAGAGAGAACATGCCGTAGAAGAAGATCTGCGGCAGCACCAGATACGCGAACGAGGTGGTTTGGACGAGGTTGCCCTGGGAGTCCTCGTCCATCATCATCCTGGTCAACAGCGGCGCGGCCGCCACGGCGACGACCGTGACCACCGTCATCAGCGTCAGGGTGAGCGTGAACAGACGGCGGATGAACGCCGCGCCGTTGTCGGCGTCTTCCTTCTCCGCGCGCACCAGCACTGGCACCACCAGTGCGGTGAGCACGGAGCCCAGCACGATCTCCGTGATCAGGTTAGGCAGGGTGTTGGCGGTGTTGAAGGACGCCGCCACGACCTCGCCGAGGGCCGCGCCGATGAGCACGGTGCGGATGAACCCGGTGATGCGCGAGATCAGGGTGGCCACGGCCATGGAGCCGGTGGCGCGCACGACCTTCTCCCCGCCCTCGGCGGCGGGCTCTTCCTCGGCTGCCTGGGGCTCGGCGACAGCGACTGCCGCCGTGCCCGCCGCGCCAGCCGCTACCGTGTCGGCGGTCTCCGGCGGCGCGATGGTCTCGCCCTTGGGGCTGGTGGTCAGCAGCGACTTATCCGGCGCGCCGTCCTCGAGCTCTTCGCGCGCCGGCTTGGTTTCGCGCGGCGCCGGCACCGGCGCTGGCGGCGCTGGCGCGACAATGCGCCGGCGCAGTCCCTGTTCCGTCACTTGGTTCTCCGATTCTTACGTTGTTTGGCTCGTTCCCGTTCGCGTCCGGAAGGCGGGCTGCCCCGCGCGCCGCGCACCGCGATCACCACCAGCACCGCGGCCAGCATTAGCGCCGCCACGGCGAGCCAGCGGCCCACCGTGAACCGGGTGGTGCGCACGGCGATGTCCACCGGCTGGGAGATCGCCTGCCCGTTTGTGCTGGCCAGGTACAGGTTCAGGTCTGTGCTGCGGGAGGTTTCGGGCAGGTCCGCGGTCATCTGCACGGTGACCGACCCGCGAGCCGGGATGCGCAGTACGTCGGGCACGTGCAGGCGGGCGTCCGCCGGCCCGGAGAAGTTGATCGAGGTTTCCACCGGCAGTGGCAGCCCGTTGCGGGCCACGATCAAAAGCGGGCTGGAGTTGGAGGTGCGTGTGTAGACGTTGCCGGGCGGGATCAGATCCACCGCCGAGCGCAGGTCGCCCAGCGCGGCGCGCGAGGCGCCGAGGCGCTCGCTGGTGGCCTCGACCGCGTCGCTATAGCGCGACATTGAGCGGCGCTGGCCGATGGACAGCGCCTGCAGCAGGTCCCGGCGCAGCGGCAGGGTAAACCCGTAGCGCGTGAGCGCGATGCTGGAATCCGGCACCATCAGGCCCGTTAGGTCGTTGATGAATCCGGCCTGCTGGGTCACCTGCAGCACCTCCGCGTCGGTGAACGCGGTGGGGTCCGTGTGCTCCCCCGGCTGGCCCGCCGGCGCGACGGAACCCGGCGCGTCCAGGTAGGCGCCGAACGCCATGGGGTGCGCGCCGGCGCCGGTGACCAGCTCCGCCACGGTGCCCAGCACGGCGGCGGCGGTGTCGGCGTCCCAGTTCGCGGGCGGGTTAACCAGGATCGGATCCGGGTGCTCCTCGGCATCCCCCGCCACCCAGGCGGACTGGGCGGCCAGGCGCACCGCGGCGGCGGCGTTGGTGTCGCGGGCGGCCTTGGAATCCACGGCGTAGTTGTAGCGCAGGTTCTCTTCTGAAAAGCCGGTGGTTTCGGGGTCCACGCCGGTGGCGGCCAGCACGGTGGCCAGGGAGGACTGGTAGCCCACCGTCATCACGCCCGGCGCGATCCAGCCGGTGTCTCTGCCCGGGGCGGCGCTGAGCACGCGCACGGGCTGCTGCGGGGCGGGTGCGGCGGCTCCGGCGAGGTCCGCCATGTCGGCGCGCTCGAGGGCGCTTTCGGACCCGTCGTGCTCCTCCTGCACGCCCGCCGCCTCCGCGCGCTCCCACGCGGCCTGCATGCCTTCCTCCATGACGGTGGAGCGCGAGTGGTCCGCCCAGCCCAGCGCCGGTGCGGTGCCGTCCTCGACGTAGCCCGTGCCGGTGACCACGGTGTTGAGCGTGCCGGCGGTGCCCAGCACGCGCTGCAACACGAACGGCCCGCGCTCCACGGCCTCACGCATGAGCCACTTGTCGCCGGTGCGCGCCACGGCGTTCAGGTCAGCGTTCGCCCACGGCAGCGACACCACGCAGCCGGTGGCGGCGATGTGGCGCACCTTGTCCAGCCACACCTTCGCGTCGTCCGCGCCGGCGCCGGGTTCGCCGTCGGGGTCGGGCTCCCCTCCCCAGGAGTCGCGCAGGCGCTTCGGTTCTTCCACCACGGCGGGGCGTTCGTCGTCGACGGTGTAGCCGTGTTGCATGCGGTCCACGGTGTCGATCAGCGCCGGGTCCAGCGCCACGCAGGTGGCGTAGCCGACCTCGGGTGTTTGCGCGGCTTCGATGTACTGGTCCACCAGCTTGCTCAGCCGCCCCTCGGGCGCGAGCTGGCCGGCCAGCGAGTCGTTCGCCAGGACCAGCGGCTGCGTCTCGGGCGCCTCGCCGGTCTCGCCGGGCAGGATGTCCACGTCGGCGGTCACCGGGTACAGTGCGGTCAGCTCCGCGGCACGGACGTTGTCGCGGACGCCTCTCACACCCATATGGAAGCGGTCGGTGTCGAGCGGGGCACCGGAGGCGTCGAGAAGCTGCAGCATGATGGGGTACGTGCCCACATCCGGCAGGTCGAGGCCCAAGTCCATCTCGATCTCCAGCGAGTCCCCGGGGGCCAATTGCCTATCGACGTCACGCGCGTCCCCCACCACCTGATACTCCTGCGGGCCAGCGATGGCGGCGTAGCGCTGCTCCATCACCGTGGCCACCGCAGAGGCGCGGCGCGGGACCACGCTCAAGCCCTCGAGCGTGTCGCCGGAGTGGTTGGTCACGCGAAGTTTCACGTGAAACGGGTCGTGCGCGGAAACGGAGCGCGGCGCCTCGACGACCTCGACGCTCGCCTGCTCGCCCTCGGACGGGCGCACGGTCAGGTTCGCCCACTGCTCCGTCACTTCCGGGTTGTCCGGCGCCAGCGGCACTGCGGGGGCGGCGAGCACGACGGCAGCCAGCGCGGCGTACCGGTTCATCGCGGAGTTGCCCTTCCGGCCTTCTTTTCCTTCCTGGCCAGATCCGGCATCCGGTCGTACGCGATGCGGGCGAGCTTGCGCTCATCGGCGTAGGCGAGGTGCTCCATCAGGTCGCTCATGGGCACCCACGCCACCTCGGTGACCTCCGGGTCCTCGTCGTTGAACACGCCGTCGACATACCGCAGCAGGTTGTGGTGCACCGTCTTGTGGATGCGTACCCCGTCGGAGACGAACCAGTAGTCGATCGTGCCCAGGGTGTCGAAGGCCTCGCCGGTGATCCCGGTTTCCTCCCACACCTCGCGCTCGGCGGTGACCCACTGGTGCTCGCCGTTTTCCACGTGGCCCTTCGGCATGGACCACAGCAGCCGCCCGCGGCGGTCCAGGCGCCCGATGAGCGCGACGTAGATGCGGCTCATGTCCACCTTGCCGTCCTTGCCCACGGCCTCGGCCATGCCGGAGACCACCAGGCCGCCTGCCGAGGTCTCGTCGCGCGTCTCTATCGACGAATCGTGCTGCTGGTACTGCGACCTGCGACGATTGTGCTGTTTGCGCCCGCCGCGGGAGTTTTTCCCGCGGCGGTTGTTCCGCTTCCGCTTCGGCTTGTCTCCCTGCTGCTGTTGCTGCTCGGCGGGTTTGCCCCCGCGCCGGCGCCGCGGCCGGCGCTTACCGCCGCCGGAGCCCCCCTTGCCGCTGGAGGGCCCCGGAACCGGGCGCTGGTTGTCACTCATTCGTGTCATGCTATCGGTCTTTCGGCCGGTTGTGGTACTTCCCGCGCGGGGGTGGCGGGTATCGTGTCCCGGGTGACGCAGAAGCTCTTCGATATGCCAGACCCGACCGACCCGCTTGCCGCCCCCGCGCTGATGGCCAGGGCGCAGGATGTCGTCGCCAAGCATGCTGCTCTGCTTGAGCCCCTCGCGCAACTGTTTTCCGGCCGCGGCGAGACCTTATATATGGTCGGCGGCTCCGTGCGCGACGCGATGCTCGGCCGCGGGGTGCACGACCTCGACTTCACCACCTCCGCGCGCCCCGAGGTGATCCTGGAGATCCTGGACGAGTGGGGCGAGAAAGTGTGGGACACCGGCATCGAGTTCGGCACCGTCTCCGCCATCCGCCACGGCGAAACCGTGGAAATCACCACGTTCCGCTCGGACCTCTACGACGGCGTGACGCGCAACCCCGAGGTCACTTTCGGCGACACGCTCGAGGGCGACCTCGTCCGCCGCGACTTCGCCTGCAATGCAATGGCCATTGAGCTTTCGCTTGACGACGAGCTCCGCTTCTCCCCCACCTTCCACGACCCCGTCGACGGGTTGAGCGACCTTGTGCACCAGGTCTTGGACACCCCGCAGGAGCCCGAGGTGTCGTTCCGCGACGATCCGCTGCGCATGCTGCGCGCCGCCCGCTTCGTCTCCCAGCTGGGCTTCACCGTGGCGGACCGGGTGTTCGACGCGATGTGCGACATGGCCTCGGAGATCGGGCGGATCACCGCCGAGCGCGTGCAGGCTGAGCTGGACAAACTCATGCTCGGCGCCCGTCCCTGGGAGGGCATCGACCTGCTGGTTTCCACCGGCGTGGCTTCGTATATTTTGCCCGAGATTCCCGCGCTGCAGCTGGAGACCGACGAGCACATGCAGCACAAGGACGTCTACCGCCACTCCCTGACCGTGCTGCGCCAGGCCACCGAACTCGAGGACGAGGGCCCGGACCTGAAGCTGCGCTGGGCGGCGCTGATGCACGACATCGGCAAACCCGCCACCCGCGCGCCCAAGGAAGGCGGCGGCGTGACCTTCCACCACCACGAGGTTGTCGGCGCGAAGATGGTCCGCAAGCGCCTGAAGGCCCTGAAGTACCCGAAGCACGTCATTTCCGACGTGGGCCAGCTCGTGTTCCTGCACATGCGCTTCCACGGCTTCGGCGAGGGCCAGTGGACCGACTCCGCCGTGCGCCGCTACGTCACCGACGCCGGCGAACTGCTGCCCAAGCTGCACAAACTCGTGCGCGCCGACTCCACCACCCGCAACGCGAAGAAGGCCGCGCGCCTGCAGCGCACCTACGACCACCTGGAGGAGCGCATCGCCGACATCGCCGCCAAGGAGGACCTCGCGCGAGTGCGCCCGGACCTGGACGGCAACGAGATCATGCAGATCTTGGGGCTGAAACCCGGCCCGGAGGTGGGCAAGGCGTGGAAGTATCTGAAGGAGCTGCGCCTGGAGCGCGGCGAACTTGAACACGACGAGGCCGTCGCCGAGCTGAAAGCCTGGTGGGAGAGGGAAAATGCCTGAGTATTTCTACGCAGACCGCCTGTTCAACGCGCTCGAGCGCGTGGAGCCCGAACCGGGCATGCTGCTCGTCTCCGCGCCCGGCATGTTCTCCCCCGAGTTCGCCCGCACCGTGGTGCTGGTGCTCGAACACGACGCGGACCACACCCTCGGCGTGGTGCTCAACCGCCGCAGCGAGGTCGCCGTCGCCAACGTGATGGACGCGGGCTGGGCCGAGCTGGCCGCCAAGCCGCAGGCCGTGCACATCGGCGGGCCGGTCAGCCCCGAGTCCGCGGTGGGCCTGGGCGTGACCGCGGCCGGCGCGCCCGAGAACCCCTACCTCAACCGCCTGGCCAACCGCCTCGTGCTCGTGGACCTCAACGCCTCTCCCATCGAGGTGAGCGAGCTTCTCGACGGCATCCGCATCTTCGCCGGCTACGCCGAGTGGGCGCCGGGGCAGCTCGACGACGAGATCCTGCGCGGCGACTGGTTTGTCACCCCCGCCCTGCCCAGCGACGTCGTCGCTCCCGCGGGTGCGGATCTTTGGGGTGACGTGATGCGTCGGCAAGCAATGCCTTTGCCCCTGTTCGCCACCTTCCCCGCGAACCTCGAGGACAACTAGTAGCCGTTTCACGTGAAACATCCGCGGAGATTCGGCTGGGGCTTCGCGATACCTGGCTGGTCGCCCTCGGGTTGGTGCCGCTCGGGCTGGCGTTCGGCCTGCTGATGACCCAATCCGGCTTCGCGTGGTGGTGGACCCCGATCTTCTCCACCGTGATCTACGCCGGGTCCATGGAGTTTTTGGCCATCGACATGGTCCTCACCGGGGTCGGCCCCGTGACCAGCGCGATCACCGGCTTCATGGTGAACTTCCGCCACCTGTTCTACGGGCTGACGTACCCGCGCTCGGAGATCCGCCGGGGTGTGCCCTCGGCGTACGCCACCTACGCGCTCACCGACGAGGTCTACGCCATCACCTCCACCCTGCGCGACCGCCCCTCGGGCACTCGCTTGATGACGATCACCGTGGTCTGCCAGATCGCGTGGGTGGCCTCCGGCATCGTCGGTGCTTTGGCCGGCGCGGTGATCCCCGCGGGCGTGGAGGGCTTCGACTTCGCCTTGACCGCGCTGTTCGCCGTGCTGGCGTTCGAGGCGTTCCAGGCCAGCCGCGACTGTCCGCGCCCCTGATCGCCGGCGGCCTCGCTTTGGCGGCGGCCGTCGTGCCGCCCGGCCAGGTGATCCTCGTGGCGCTCGTGTCCTACTTCCTCGTCCTCGTGCTGCGCTTCTGGGCCCCGCGCGTCGACGACCGGCTTACCTGGCAGCTGCCATGAGTAACTACGGACTGCCCGACGGCGTCACCCTCGGCATGGTGGCCGCGGTGCTCATCCCCGTCGGCATCGTCACCGTGCTGCTGCGCGCACTCCCCTTCTCCATGCTGCGTGTGCTCAAGGGCAGCCCGTTCATCGACTTCCTCGCCGTGCTCATGCCCATCGGCGTGATGACAGTGCTGGTCGCCTACACCCTCGTCGGCTACGCCGGCTCCCCCACCAACCTCGCCTCCGCGCTCATCGCCCTCGCGGCTACCCTGCTTCTGCACTGGTGGAAGCGCCGCGCCGACCTGTCGATCTTCGCCGGCACCGCGCTGTACATGCTGTTGGTCAACGTCGTTTTCTAGCCCCTGCTAGGGAGGGGAGTTTTTGCGTCTCGGGGCCTTGTATATCGTCACTGGACGCCTCTGCGTTACACCGCCAGACGAGCTTGAATACCTGCGGAAACGTGTGTTTTACTTGCGCCACCCCGATCCCGGGTGATTTAACGTCAGATTCGCACAAAGGAGTTTCCAATGAAGCGCATCACCGCAGCTGCCCTCGCCGCAACCACCGCATTGTCCCTGGCGGCCGTCCCGGCACAGGCTGAGGAAGGTAACCAGAAGGACCTTTCCGAAATCGTGAGCCCGAATCGCCCCTCCGACGTCACCGATAAGCACCTCGCTGGCGCCAAGGTGAAGGCCGAGGCCCGTGAGCGTCTGAACCCTGGTACTGGCTACTCCGGCCCGTACAAGAGCTCCTCCGAGAAGAACCTGGTGCCGAAGAGCGCCACCTCCTCCCTGAAGAACGACGTCGCACGTGGCTACAAGCTCGGCACCACCTACGACATCCTCGTGGGCACCGGCATCGCCGCAGGCGTCCTCGCACTGGTCGGCGCCGCCGCGGCCGCAGCGGGCAAGATCCCGGGTGTCCCGGGTGTGCCGGCCGTTGAGCAGTTCTTCTAAGCCTCACTAGTCGTTGAAGGACCAGTTGCACTCCTCCATGGTCCGCATGGTGTCGTTGCGCTTCGGCAGGGAGTAGTTCGTGGACACGAAGCGCGTCCCGTCGCGGTAGACGAAGTGGATGTCTGAGTGTTCCTTCAGCGTCTGCAGATACCCCTCCGTAACCAGGGAGTGGCAGGCGGAGCACAGCGGCAGGAGGTTCTCCAGGTCGGTCAAGCCCCCGGTGGCCCAATCCTCGATGTGGTGGATCTCGATGAAGCGCGTGTGCGTGCACCCCGGTGCCGCGCACTGCCCGCCCCACATAGCCAGCAGCGCGTTGACCTGGCCATTCGTTGCCAGGCGCTGTTTACGTCCGGTGTTGAGAATTAGGCCGTCGGAGTTGACCGTCGATAGGCGTATGTCCGCATTAGCCAGCAAGCTTGCGATGGCTTTCGACGGCGCGCCCACGTTGTTGGGCATGTACCCGCGACCGTCCGGTGTTGCCAGAATGTTCACGTGCGCACCCGGCGTGGTCAGCGTGTTGCGCGGCGTCGTGCGTGCCATGTGGACGATGCCCATGAGCGCCCGCAGCAGCATGCGCCCGATGGGCAGCCCGTAGCCGGAGACCGTCTTCCGCGCGGGTCGGTTCTCCTCCACCTCCTCGGCTCGCTCGAGGGCAATGTTGATTTCCCCTTCTACCTCGGGGTCCAGGTCCTCGAGCACCTCGTCGAGGTTGCAGTACGCGATTTCGCCGATCTTCAACGCTGCGATGAACGCGGCACCGTCCGCTGCATTCATATTGCCGTGGAACGCGATATCGCCGTTATCGCGCTTGTGCAGGCTCAGGTAGTACTGCGGGCTATCCTCGCCCTCCCCGTCCTGCGGCTTCTTCCCCGCCAGCGCGCATTCGAGCTCGTGGAAGCCCATCCCGAGGGCGAGATCGACCAGCTCACGCTCGTTTTCGGTAGTCATGTACTTCAGAAGCAACCGCACCACCGAGTAGCTCAGCGCAGCGGCGGTGAAGTGTTTGTGCAGGTAACGGAAGGGACGCAGGCGATGCGCGACGCTGACGTACTCGTGGGCGGTTGAGGATGACACGCCCAGGCGGCGCATGAGGAAGTGCGCGGTGGTCGTGGAGCCACATTCGATAGCAAGTGCGAGTTCATCAAACGTTTGAATTGCGGACAACAGCTCCGCTTTGCTCTGCGTCATTGCGCGGTGAGAGTCTTCAATTTGCTGGCTTAATGCGATGGCGAGTGGGTTGGATTCTGTGGCGACTGCGGCGGTCATTTCGGGCCCCCTTGAGGCGAATGCGAGTTCGATTGCGGACATTATAAAACTCGCCCCCGACATTTCTCTGACCTGCGGAAATGCGGTTTATAGCGATTGCTATAACTTGTCCGCAACTCCGCATTGCGGACAAGTGGGAACTCACCACTATTGGCAATTGCTTATCGACGTCAGCTCCGCCCATGCCCGCCCCTCAGGCCGCTCCACAACTCCGCATTGCGGACAAGTGGGGGCTCACCAACTATTGTGATGTGTGGAGGAGTGCCTGACCATGGAGAAAGATCACCGCACCGCGTTTATCTACCCGATTTTTGTCGCGGTTTGGATCGCAACTCCGTTTATGGGTGACCGCGTTCCCATGTGGGGCCAATGGCTTTATTGGGTTGCCTTGATCGCGGTATCTGTTCTGGGGTTTGTTATCGCGGTGCGGGATAGGCGCCCCCTGCTGGCGATTTTGTCTGTTCTTACCCTGCTCGCCTGGCCGATCACTCTCGCGGTCGCGCTGTCGTCCGGTCCGTTTGCCTGATGTGCAGGCCTCGTCCGCACCCTCCGCATTGCGGACAAGTGGGGGCCCGCCAACTATTGGGGTCCACCAACGAAAAAGGCCCGCGCCGGTGGCGGGGCGGGCCGGAGGTACGTCGATAGGCTATTGCAACTTTGCTTGCGCCTCGGACCAGAGGCCCTCGAACTCCTCCTCGCTGAGGTGGGTGGCCGTGATGTCCTCCATGGAATCGTAGGTGCGCGGGTGTGGGACGGTGCCCATGGGCTGGTTGGCCTGGCCGATGACGCGGCCGTCGACGTAGATGCCGGTGATGGTCTCGGCGGGGTCGAGTTCGATCATGCGGACCATGGTGCACTCGTGGTCGGAGATTTCCTCGAGTTCGGCGATGTTGAGCAGCTCTCCGCCGAGCTCGGGGACGTTGTAGTGGATGCGGACGAAATGTTTCACGTGAAACTCCTAGGAAATTCGGGAGGCGTACGCGGAGCAGATGACCAGTTGGCACATGTGGTAGATCATCAGCGGGATGATCAGGACGCCGAGTGAGGCGCCGCCGAAGATGACGGTGGCCATGGGCAGGCCGGTTGCGAGTGACTTCTGGGTGCCGCACATTTGGATGGCGACGCGGTCCTCGCGCGGGAAGCGCAGCGCCTCCGGGAGGACGCGGGTAAGCCACAGCATAGCGACGACCAACACGCACGAAAACACGGTGAGGAACACGATCTCCCACGCGGAGACGTTGGACCAGACGCCGGAGACGACGCCGCGGGAGAATGCGGAGTAGACCACCATCCAGATGGAGCCGCGGTCGACGATCTTGGTCGCTTTCGACTTGGCCAGGTCCCCCACCCTCGGGACGAAGTTGTGCGCGAGCTGGCCCAGGATGAACGGCAGGAGCAGCTGCAGCGCGATGTCGCCGAACACGGACGCGTCCACGGACACCCCGTCGCCGGCGCCCATCAGCCACATCACCAAAAGCGGCGTGGCCACAACGCCGACGAGCGAGGACACCGACGCCGCCACCACCGCGCCCGAGACGTTGCCCCGTGCCACGCCGGTGAGCGCCACCGAGGACTGCACGGTGGACGGCACCAGCGACATGAACAGCAGGCCCTGGTACAGGTCCTCGGACATGAACGCCACCGTCGGTCGGGCGAGCAGGCCGATAATCGGGTAGATCACAAACGTGAACGCCAGGATCAGCGCATGCAGGCGCCAGTTGGTTAGGCCCTTCAGTGCCTCCTGGGTGGGCAAGCGCGCGCCGTAGAGGAAGAACAGCAGCGCGATGCCCAGCTTCACCGCGACGGCGAACCCGTCCGCGAACGCACCCCGGGCGGGCAGCACGAACGCGAGCGTCGCCGCGACAACGATGCCGACGAGAAGCGGGTCGAGCTTCTTCATCTACTCGGAAACGGAGACTTTGTCGCCGGCATCGGTCACGGGAACCTCGCGCATGCCGGTGACGGCCGGGCCGGAGACGCGGGCGCCGTCGGCGATGCTGAACACCGAGCCGTGGGCGGTGCACTTGACGGTGTCGCCCTCGACCTTGGTGATCTTCTTCTGCTGGTGCGGGCACACGCTGGAGTAGGCGACGTAGGTGCCGGCGGTGGGCTGGGCGATGATGAACTTGTCCAAGATCACCGCGGAGCCGACGGGCACGTCGGTCTTGGCAACTTCTTCGGGGGCCGCTTCTCCACAGGCGGCGAGGAACGCACCGGCAAACGTGGTTGCGGTGCCGAGCAGGAACATGCGTCGTGAACAGGTCATGATGCGATCGTAGCGCTCTTCATGGCGGCGACGTACTCGGTCAGCTCGGTTTTCAGCGCGTCCTTATCGGTCACGCGGTTGCCGTCGATGTACTTGTCGATGATGTTGGTGATCGCCGAGCCGGTGATCGCGCCCGCGGCCCCCGCGGCGATCGCGTCGCGCACGTGCTCCGGCTTCGAGATGCCGAAGCCCAGCAGCACCGGGGCCCCGCCAAACTTCTGCACGTTATCGACGACCTCGCGCAGGCCCTCCACCGTCGCCTCCTTGTCCGCGCCGGTCACGCCGTCGCGGGAGATGGCGTAGATGTAGCCGCGCGAGTTCGCGGCCACCGCCTCAAGCGTTTCCTCCGAGGCCTTCGCCGGGGCGATGTAGATCGGATCGATGCCGGCCGCGGTGGCGGCTGCGCTGAAGGGGGCGGACTCGCGCACGGGGACGTCGGGAAGCAAAACGCTGTCCGCACCCGCCTCCTTGAACTCGCGGTAGAAGCGCTCCAGGCCGCGCGCGTGCGCGACGTTGCCGTACACCAGCATGCCGATCGGCAGGTCCGGGTAGCGCTCGCGGATGGTGCGGATTTGCGCAAGCGCCTTATCGACGGTCGCTCCGCCCGCCAACGCCCTCACATGCGCGCCCTGGATAGCGTGGCCGTCCGCGACGGGGTCGGAGAACGGCACGCCGAGCTCAACGGCGTCGGCCCCGGCGTCGACGACGGCGGAGACGATCTCCACCGCGTCCTCCGGGGTCGGGTCCGACAGCATGATGAATGGCACGAACGCGCCCTCTCCGGCGGCGAAGAGTTTCTCGTAGCGGCTCATTTACTTCTCCTCTTTCTCTGCGAGTGTTGCTCGCACGTGGGCGATGTCTTTGTCGCCGCGGCCGGACAGGGTGACCAGGATGTGCAGCGGCTCGGCGTCGGACGGGTGCTCGGCGGCGCGCTTGAGCGCGTACGCGAGCGCGTGGGAGGACTCGAGCGCGGGGATGATGCCCTCGTGGCGGGACAGGGCCTGGAAGGCGTCGAGGGCCTCGTCGTCGGTAATGGGCACGTAGGAAGCGCGGCCGGACTTGGCCAGGTGGGCGTGCTCCGGGCCCACGCCCGGGTAGTCCAGGCCCGCGGAGATGGAGTAGGAATCCTGCACCTGGCCGTCCTCGTCGCACATCAGGTACGAGTACGTGCCGTGGAGCAGGCCGGTCGTGCCCTGGGCGATGGCGGCGCCGTGAGCGCCGAGGCCGAAGCCCTCTCCCCCGGGCTCGGCGCCGACGAGCTCGACACTGGTGTCGTCGATGAAGTCCGCGAAGGTGCCGATCGCGTTGGAGCCGCCGCCGACGCAGGCGACCACGACGTCTGGCAGCCGCTCGGTGCGCTCGAGGATCTGGGCGCGGGCCTCGGTGGAGATCACGCGGTGGAACTCCTTGACGATCTTCGGGAACGGGTGCGGCCCGGCCGCCGTGCCGAGCAGGTAGTGGGACTCGTGGAAGGTGGCGGTCCAGTCGCGCAGCGCCTCGTTGACCGCGTCCTTCAGGGTGCCCGCGCCCGATTCCACTCCGACGACTTCGGCGCCCATCAGGCGCATGCGGTAGACGTTCGGCGCCTGGCGTTCCATGTCGGTCTTGCCCATGTAGATCACGCAGTCCAGGCCGAGCAGCGCACAGGCGAGCGCGGTGGCGGTGCCGTGCTGGCCCGCGCCGGTCTCCGCGATGATGCGGGTCTTGCCCATCTGCTTGGCAAGGAGCGCCTGGCCGATCACCTGGTTGGTCTTGTGCGCGCCGCCGTGGACGAGGTCCTCGCGCTTGAGAAAGATGCGCGCATTGCCCTCGAGCGGCAGGTTGCGGCATTCGGTCAGCGGGGTGGGCCGGCCGAGGTAGTTGCGGAGCAGGCCGCGGTATTCGGCCATGAATGCGTCGTCGTTGAACGCGTCGACGAAGGCTTGCTCGAGCTGGTCGAGCGCCGGGATGAGCGATTCGGGGACGAACTGTCCGCCGAACTCGCCGTAGTACGCAGGGAGCAGGGTCATTGTGTCAGTCCTTAATTGTGGAAGTCGCGGATGGTGGCGAAGCCTCGCGCCAATGCGGCGGCGTCCTTGTGTCCGCGGGGGTCTTCGAAGCCGGAGTTGAGGTCGAGGCCCGTGCAGCCGGTGCGCAGCGCGTCGGCGAGGTTGTCGGGGGTCAGCCCACCGGCGAGCAGTGCATCGGTGGTGCGGATGCGCGACCAGTTGAACCGCTCCCCCGTCCCGCCGGCGCCAGAATCGAGCACTAGCTTGTCGACGAGCTCCGCCACGCCCGCCGCATCATTGGGCCCAGTCATGTCGATAGCGCGCCACACCCGGACGTCGACCTCGCGGCGGACGCGCTCGATCAGCGCGCGCTCCGCCTCGAGCGAGCCCTGGTACGGTGCGTGGACCTGCACGGCGCTGATCCCGTGGAGCATGATTTCGTCGTAGCCTTCGGTGCGGCGAGACACCGCAACGTAGTCGAGGCCCGGTTCCGCGGCGATGATTTCCGTGGCCGTTTCACGTGAAACATTGCGCGGGGAGGCCTCCTCGAAGATGAGCCCGCCGTACACCGCGCCGGCCGCCTTCGCCGCCTGGGCCGCGGATGCCGAGCGCAGGCCGCAGACCTTGTTCGGTCCGTAGACCAGTTCTCGGCAGGCGCGGTCGATGTCCGGCTGGGAGGTCAGCTGCGAGCCGACGAGGAATCCGTCGGAGTGCCCGCCGAGCCTACGGACGGTCGCGGCGTCGCGGATGCCGGACTCGGCAACCACCACTGCCCCGTCCGGCGCGAGCGCGGCCAGGCGCGCGGAGCGGTCGAGGTCGATGGATAGGTCGTGCAGGTTGCGGTGGTTCACGCCGAAAATCTTCGCGCCCAACCGGGCCGCCCGAGCTACCTCGTCCTCGTCGATGACCTCGGTGAGCACGTCCATGCGTAAAGACTCCGCCACCGAGACGAGGTGCGCGTACTCCTCGTCGGATAGCACCGACAGCATCAACAGCACCGCGTCGGCGCCGAAGTAGCGGGCGGCGTAGATCTGCGCCTCGTCGATGATGAAGTCCTTGCACAGCACCGGCAGGTGCGTGGTGGCGGCGACGGTGGCGAGGTGGTCGTAGTCCCCGCCGAAGTAGTCGGGCTCGCACAGTACGGAGATGGCGGAGGCGTAGCGCGAGTACACGCTCGCGATCTCCCCCGGCTTGTAGTCCTGGCGGATCGTGCCGAGTGAGGGCGAGGCGGACTTGCACTCCATGATGTAGGACGCGCCGGGGGCGGCCAACGCGTCGTATAGCGACCGCCCGGAATACCGTAACGTGTCGAAACGAACGTGACCCACACGCTCACGTATTCCGTCAATGTGACGTTTACGGTTCGCCACAATTTCGGTCAAAATCTTAGCCACTGTAGTCCGCCTCCTCGTGAGTGCGCAGCCACTGGGCGACGGAGCCGTCGGCAAGCAATTGCTTCGCATGCGCGGTGCCCTCGGCGAGCGAGTCCGCCATGCCGTAGAGGTAGAACATCGCGCCGGCGTTCACGGCCACGGCGTCGCGGTGCGCGGCCGGCCCCTCCCCCGCAAACGTCGCGCGCATGGCCGCGGCGTTCTCCTCGCCGTCGCCCCCGCGGATGTCCTCGAGCGTATGCTTATCGACGCCAAGCTCCGCCGGCGCCACCGTATAGTGTGAAATCTCGCCGTCGTTGAGCTCCCAGACCAGGGTGTCGCCGTGGACCGCGATCTCGTCGGTGCCTGCGCCGTGGACGACAAGCGCGCGGGAGCGGCCGAGCGATTTCATGGTCTCCGCAATAGTTGGTCCCAACCCAGGGTTTGCAATCCCCATAATTTGGAATTCCGGTCGTGCGGGACTCAATAATGGGCCCATCGTGTTAAAAAGCGTGCTCACGCCGAGTTTTTTACGGACAGGTTGCACGAAGGCGATAGCGGGATTGTACGCCGGGGCGAACAGGAAGGTGAAGTTCGAGGACTCGAACTGGCGCACCGCGCGGTCCGGGTCCAGGTCCAGCGGGATGTTCAGCGCCTCCAGCACGTCGGCCGAGCCGGACTTGGAGGACACCGAGCGGTTGCCGCACTTGATCATCTTCACCCCGCCGGCCGCCGCGACGAGGGAGGCGGCGGTGGTGATGTTGATGGTGTTCGCGCCGTCGCCGCCGGTGCCCGCGGTGTCCATGATCCCCTCCCCCGTCACCGGGAACGGGCGGCCCGCCGCGAGAAACGCCTTGGCCGCGCCGGCGATGTCGGCGAAGGTCTCGCCCCGGGTGCGGATGGTGGCAAGCAGCGCCGCGATGTGGACGTCGTCGTAGTCGCCGACGGTTAGCGGGGTGAACGCCTCTACCGCGTCCTCCAAGGTCGGATCCGGGTTGTTGATGAAGCGTCGGAAGACTTCTACGTGGTCAGCCATTGTCGCGTCCTTTCTGCAGCAGGTGTTCCACGCAGCGCTCCAGAAGCTGGGGCCCTGCGGGGGTGAGGATGGATTCGGGGTGGAATTGGAAGCCGATGGAGTAGCCGTCGTCGGTCTCGGCGGCCATGATCACCTCGCCGATCTGGGTGTCCGTCCAGGCCAGCGGAGTGATCCCGTTGGGCGCTTCGGGCGCGCCTAGGGAGTGGTAGCGGGCAACCGGCACGTCCAGGCCGGGGTGGCCGGGGGCGCCGCCGACCGTGAGGCCGTCGAAAAGCGGGTGCGGTTGAGTCAGCCGCATGGGCACCGAGGTGCCGTGCTCGGGGCCGCACGGTCGCACGCGGCCGCCGAAGTGCTCGATGAGCGCCTGGTAACCCAGGCAAATGCCCAGGATGGGGATGTGGCCCTGCGCGCGCTCGATGACCTCCATCATGCAGCCGGCGGCCGCGGGGTAACCGGGGCCGGGCGAAAGCACGATGAGCTCCGGGTCCACGCCGAGCACCGTGTCGGCGGAAACCGCGTTGCGGTAGACCACGGTGTCGAAGCCAGCGAGCGCGTCGACGAGGTTGTAGACGAAAGAGTCCTGGTTATCCAGCAAAACGATCACTTGTGCACCTCCAGTTCGCGGCCCGCGGCGAGTGCCTGGAGCACCGCGTAGGCCTTGTGCAGGGTCTCGTCGGCCTCCGCCTGCGGGATGGAGTCGCGCACCACGCCCGCGCCGGCCTGCACCGTGGCCACACCGTTGGCCACGAACGCGGAGCGGATGACAATGCAGGTGTCGAAGTCGCCGCTGCCGTGCAGGTACCCAACCGCCCCGCCGTAGGAGCCGCGGCGCGTGCCCTCCACCCCGCGCAGCAGCTCGGTGGCGCGCAGCTTCGGGGCGCCGGTGAGCGTGCCCATGTTCATGCAGGCGCGGTACGCGTCCAGCGCGTCCAGGTCCGCAGCAAGCGTCGCGGTGACGCGGCTGACCAGGTGCATCACACGCGAGTAGCGGTCTACCTGCAACAGTTCGCGGACGCGACGGGTGCGCGGCTCGGCCACGCGGGCCATGTCGTTGCGGGCCAGGTCCACCAGCATGGTGTGCTCGGCCACCTCTTTGGCGTCGGTGCGCAGCTGCAGCTCCATGCGGGTGTCCAGCTCGTGGTTGACCGTCCCGTCCGGATTCAGCCCGCGCGGGCGCGTGCCGGCGATCGGGTACAGCTCCACCTGGCGGGTGGCGTGGTCGAACTTCAGGTTCGATTCCGGCGAGGCGCCGAACAGCTCGTAGCCGGGTCCGCGCAGGTAGAACATGTACGGCGAGGGGTTGGACTCGCGCAGCCTGCGGTACGCCCCGAACGCGTCCGAGCACTCCGCGGTGAACGCGCGGGCCGGCACCACCTGGTAGATGTCCCCGTCCGCGATGTGCTCTTTGAGCCCCTCCACGTGCCCGCGGAAGTCGGCGTCGGACACAGTCGCCTTGACGACGGCACGCTCCGCCGCCCCGGTGGAAGGCTGATAGGCGGGCACGGGGCCGTCGATAAGCGATGCGAGCGGCTCGAGGTCGATGCCTTCACCCGCGGCATCCACCCCCGCGAGGTACGCCGTGCCGTTCTCGTGGTTGACGCGCAGGAGCACCTCGGCGAGCACGAACTGGAAGTCCGGGTAGGTGTTCGGGCCCTCTGCCACATCCGGCAGCTGCTCGAAGGAATCGAGGTAGTCGTAGGCGAAGCCGCCGGCGAGGAACGGGAAGTCCTCGTTGCCGTAGCCGGCGCGGGTGGTCAGCGCGCGCAGCACGTCGGCGGAGGACGGCGCGGTGAGGCGCTCGCGCTCGTCGGCGGCGCGTGATGCGGGGAACTCGTAGACGCCCTCCCCCACCCGGTAGTCCTCCAAGCCCAGGTTCGCGGCGATGACCTCGCCGGATGGGGTGAGCGGCTGAACCTCAACGCGGCTACCGGTGCAGGTCACGCGCACCGAGGCGCGTAAGACCGCCACGGACTGCAGGCCGTTGCGGGTGGTGATGTCGGCGGACTCGAGTAGCACGGAATCGTCCGCGTCGAGTCCGCCGATGTGGGCGAAGAGGCTGGCCACGTCCTCGTGGTAGCGCACCTCGCGGTGGGTGTATTGCATCTGGTCCTCGGTTCTTTCGTATTCGTCGCACCGAGGGTGAAAAAAGGGCCCGCGGCGCTTGGGGTGCAAGCTGGCGGGCCGTGACTTCGTAGGTGGCGCGCCAGTTAGGCGAGCCACCACCAGTTCAAAGAAGTCGTGTACGTCACAAGGGACAACTATAGCGGAACCGAAATTCCGCAGGGATTTTTATTCAGGGAGTTGGTACCGTCCGCGCGGGGCGGCGGCGACGAGGCCGTCCACCTTCAGCCCGGTAATCGCGGCGTGGGTGGCAACCTCCGGGTTCGTGTGCGGGGCGTCCACCAGGGCGCGGCGGACGATCTCGGCGGCGATGTCTTTGTACGCCATCGGCTCCCCCGCCTCGCGCAACACATCCAGGATCGCTTCTTGCCAAGTCATGGGCACCTACTTCTGGTCGTCGGCGTGGCCGGCGGCTCGTCGTAAAGCATCAATGTTCACCGCGGGCTTGGGCTCCTCCGCCTGCTGCTCCCGCGCCTGCTCCACGGCCGCGGCCGCACGCGCGCCGAAGTTGCCGCCGAGCGACGCCGCGACGACGGCCGCCACCAGCGCCACCGCCGGCAGCAGCCACATCCAGCCGGACGCGATGAAGGAAAACGCGGCGCCGAACGCCAGCGCCACGCCCGCCAGCACCCAAAACGGGCCAGCGACCTTGTGCGCCTGGTCCCAGATCGCGCGGTCTTTGCGCACCGCCGGGACGTGGAGGCCGAACCACTTGTTGCCCGGCAGCTTGCCTCCGGCGGCGAGCGCGCCGGGGATGAGCAGAAGCAGGGTCAGCAGGATGAAGATGATGCCGACAACGACGTTGAGAGTGCTCATATTTTCAAACGGGCTCATGGCTTCCAAGCATACGGCGTGGGCAGACACGAAGGAAAAGGGCAACAAAATGCAGTGTGCTGTATAATTACCGGCTACTCTGGACACATGAAAAGTAAGCTCTTAGGGTCGCTACTCTTCTGGGTAGTTGTCGCCATCTTTCTCGGGTTCCTGTGCAGCCTGTTCTTCCCGGACTGGCTTGCTCGTGTCTTTATCACCTTCAACGGCCTGTTCTCCAACTTCCTCGGCTTCTTCGTGCCGGTGCTGATCTTCTCGCTTATCGCGCCCGCCATCGCGGGTCTGGGCCGCGGCGCCGGCAAGTGGCTGGGCATCACCGCGGGCGTGGCGTTCGGTTCCACCGTCATCTCCGGCCTGATCGCCTGGGGCACCGGTAGCGCGCTGTACCCGAAGCTGTTGTCGGGCAAGGACCTGATCACCAACGTGGCTGACCCCGACGAGGGCGGCCTGACCCCCTACTTCACCGTGGAGATGCCGCCGCCGCTGGCGATTATGTCCTCGCTGCTGCTCGCGTTCGTGGTGGGCCTGGCCATGACCGCGGTGAAGTCCGACAACCTCTACAACGTGCTGGAGGAGCTCAACGACGTCGTGCTCAAGGTCGTGGTCACCTTCGTGATCCCGCTGCTTCCGCTGTACATCTTCGGCACCTTCCTGGGCCTGGGCATGAACGAGAACTTCGGCGACACCATGGCCGCCATGGGTGTGGTGCTGCTGCTGTCCGTGGTCATGACTTTGGTCGTCGTTCTGTTGCAGTACCTCGTGGCCGGCGCGGTCGCGGGCGTGAACCCGTTCAAGGCGCTGAAGAACATGCTGCCGGCGTACTTCACCGCGCTGGGCACCTCGTCGTCCGCGGCGACCATCCCGGTCACCTACGAGTCCACGCTGAAGAACAACGTTGACGAGGACGTCGCCGGCTTCGTGGTCCCGCTGTGCGCGACGATCCAGCTGTCCGGCTCGATGATGAAGATCATGCTCTACGCCCTGTCCATCGTCTACATGGCCAGCCTGGACATCTCGGGCGGTCAGATCTTCGGCTTCATCCTCCTGCTGGGCATCATGATGATCGCGGCCCCGGGTGTGCCGGGCGGCGCCATCATGGCGGCCGCGGGCCTGCTGCAGTCCAACCTCGGCTTCGACGAGTCGATGCTCTCGCTCATGATCGCGTCCTACATCGTCGTCGATTCCTTCGGCACCGCCGCCAACGTCACGGGCGACGGCGCGGTCGCGCTGATCGTGAACAAGTTCGCGTCGGGCAAGCTGCACAAGCAGTCGCCTATCGACGAGCCTTCGGTCGCCGCCACCGGCTCCACCGCCGTGTAGCAGTCCCCTGCTGCCGCGCTGAACCGCCCTCCGGGGCGGTTTTCTTCTGCCCGTGTTTCACGTGAAACTATGGGCTGTCACTGTAGTGAGAGGTGTCCTCACTGTAAAAAGAGACGGCGTCACTGTAAAAAGTGAGGGGAAAATGGGCCCTCACTGTAAAAAGAGACGGAGAACCGGGGCCTCACTGTAAGGGTAGGGCTAAAGTGAGGGTATGAGTCAGCGCATGGATGACATCATGGCCCGGTTGCGACGGCAACGGAACGATGATCACTGTATCGAGGCGAAGTCTGGAACGGGGAAACTCGATACCGCGTTTTGGAAAGCGGTGAGCTCTTTTGCCAACACCAAAGGCGGAGTAATTCTTCTCGGTATCCAGGAAAATCAACGTGACGGTAGCTTCAGTCCGGCGCCGGGGTTTGATCCTGCCCGCATGAACGACCAACTCATAAGTGCGCTGCGCCAGGGGCAAGAGAAGCCTCCTGTGACACCCATCCCCCGTTTCGACATTGAGACTGACGAGGTCGATGGTTCTCCGGTGATCCTAGTTTGGGTCCATCCGATGCGGGGTGACGCACAATTGGGCCAGCAGATGCCCTGCTATGTCACAGCTCAAGGCCTGCGGGATGGCGCGTACAAGAGGGTTTTGGATGGGGACCAGAGACTGTCTAGCTACGAGGTGTTTCAGCTCACGACGCTGTACACGCCAGACCTCTCGGAACTCTCACCCATCAGTGAGGCTGGCCTCGACGACTTAGATGGGCAGGCATGGAGGGGCCTAATTGAATCGCTGGAGAAACGCGGTTCTCGTATCCGTCTTGGGACGACCAGTGACGCTGCAGTCTTGGAACGTCTCCACGTACTTGACGGGGCTGGCCTCCCAACTCTGGCTGGCGCCTTAGCTCTCGGACGCTACCCTCAACAATTTTTCCCGCAGCTGTTTATCGACGTGGCTGTGCACCCTTCACCAGAGAAGTCCGTCTCGGAAACCAGGTTTGTGGATCGAGCCCATTGCGACGGTCCCCTGCCGCTCGCGGTGGAGGACGCAATTAAGGCGGTAATGCGCAACCTTCGAACACGTTCAGTGGAAGTGGGATCGACCATGGTCGACGAGCCCGAGATTCCCGAGATCGCGTTACGCGAGGCGATTGTGAATGCGGTGATGCACAGGGACTACAGCCCCCAAGTTCAAGGTCGCCAAGTCCAGGTGGATGTGTACCCCGATCGAGTTGAGGTAAACAGTCCGGGTGGTTTATGGAGTGACCGGACGGTGGACAACATCGATGAAAATCGTTCGGTCAGCCGTAACCCATCGCTCGCCAATCTTCTTAGCAACCTGCCCACTCCTTCAGGGTCGATGCGTGTGGCGGAGAATCAAGGGAGCGGCATCCAACGAATGCGTAAGGGCATGGAACGCTACGGCCTGCCTCAGCCACAATTCGATGCGAGGATTGGTGAGTTCACCGTCACCTTGTATCGCTTCGGAATTCTCAATCCGGAGGTTTCGCAATGGCTGGCCTCCGTGGCGCCAGGAAGTACGCGACAGGAGCAGATCGCCCTGGCTATCGCTCAAGGGCTCGGTGGTGTGTCGGTCAAGGAGTTGCGGGAACATATCGGGCTCGACAGTGATGATGCACGTGATCTGCTGGGTGACTTGGCCGATCGCAATCTGCTCAGGGCGGGTAGTTCCAGCGACACTTTCGTCCTTGCGGTTGGCGAACCTGAAGTCGACGAAGCCGATCGAAAGCTGATTTCCTATCTCACGGAAGTTGGGGAAGCTGCAGCACGCGATATCGCGGACCATCTCGGAGTGAGTGTAAATTCCTTGCGCCCCAGGCTCCGAAACCTGGTTGACGCCGAGGAAATTGTCCCTACCGCGCCACCGACGAGCAGGAACCGAAAGTACCGCCTTCCCGACTAGGTTTCACGTGAAACATCGTCGGCTCCCGCACCACCCCGCTCCCGGCGCAATCGACTACCCTCTTGCGCATGCCCTTCGAGATCGTCACCACCCACTTCGTGGCCCACGAGCGCGACCTCGAGGAGGCGTACGAGCTCTACCGCGAGCGCATCGAAACGAGCGGCGCTGTCATTTCGGCGGTCTCCCCTCGCCCGCACCCCATCGAGGAAGAGTTCACACTCTGGGACCTGCGCTGCCAGGCGGCCTACGACAACCTGCCCGCCCCGGAGCAGATGCGGCTGTACGAGCTCAACGCGCTCGTGGACTTCGCCACCACCAACCGCGACAACGCCTTCGAAAAATTCTTCTTCGAGGACCACGACGCGCCGACGCACCTCCCCGCCAGCCTCGGCGGCCTGACCGACCTCACACTCCGCGACGAGCCGCACGGCACCCTGTCGCTCACCACCATCGTCTACCTCGGCTCACCCGAGAACATGCTGCTTGCACAGAAGCTTTTCGACGACACCGTGGCCGACCTCAACGCCGTCGCCTACCAGCCATACGTGGCCCCGCTGGAGGGCACGGAGCATGCGGGGCTGGTCGGTCCCCTGTGGCTTCGCGATGCCACGCTGAACATCATCGGCAAGGGCGACGGGTACTTCTCCCCCGGCAAGGAAGCGTGGGCCGGGTGGTTGTTGACGTCGGATGGGCCGGAGGACGTCGATAGGCAATTGCACGAGCGCATCGACGCCGACGCCGTGGTGATCACCCGCGCGGTGCAGGAGCCGTTCTAGATACGAAAAAGCACCGGCGCGGAGGAAGGGATACTCCGGGCCGGCGCCTTTTTGGGGTGCCGCGCTTACGGCGTCATCTGCGGGCTCAGCGGATCAACCTGCTCCGGAGCCTCTGCCCCGCCCAACGGGGAGTCGGAGACCTCGGCGCCGCCGAGCGGCGAATCGGTCATCTCGGCGCCGCCGAGGCCGGTATCGCCGGATGCGGAGCCGCCTGCGGAGGAACCGCCGGACATGGAGCCACCGGCGGAGGAGCCGCCTGCCGAGGAGCCGCCTGCCGAGGAGCCGCCCGCGGAACCGTCAGACACCGAGCCACCCGCGGAGGAGCCGCCCGCGGAGGAACCGCCGGACACCGGGTCCTCGGAGGACACGGCACCGGACGGGTTCACCGCGGTGGTGTCCGTGTCGCCGTCGCTGTCGTTGCAGGCGGTGAGGCCGGCGGCAGCCAGCACGAGTGCGGTGGCCGATGCGGCAATACGAGTGTTTGCAGACATGATTCTCCTTCTCGTGTCGGATTCATCCCGGGGTGTCTCGCCCGGATCACAAACTTTCTACGGAGCCTGTCTGCGAAACGCTTGTGAGCGGAGGGGGAACTGACGTACTGCTTCGTAGCAGAACAATAACCCGGTCCCTGCGCTGCAGGAACCGGGTTATTTGGAAGCGCGATTTACATCGGCAGGCCCGGGATCGCCGGGAGGGAAACGCCCGGGATGGAGCCGGAGAACGCCGCTGCCGCGCCGAGCAGAGCGACGAGGGCGAGCGGCACGCCGATCAGGACGCCCAGGGCGGAGGAGCGATACTCGCTGTCCTCGTGGGTCAGGCCCTTGATGCAGACACCGGAATCGGTGGAGCTGCCGATGCCCGCTTCTTCGTAGACTTTGTCAACTGCCTTCTCGAGACGCTCCTTCTCTTCTGGAGTTCGGGCTTTGTCGATCTCCTGCTGGATCTCTTTCTGCTCCTTAAGGCACTTCTGGTACCACTCGGAGGAACCCATCTTCTCGTCGCCTTCAGCGGCGAACGCCGGTGCAGCGAGGACGGACACGGACATGGTTGCTGCGAGAGCAGCGGACGTGATGCGCTTCATAGTGTTCTCCTTGTGTAGGTTTGGTTACCTGTCAAAGAGTTAACACATGTCTAAAAGACGCTTTCAACCGATTCGGCGAATCGTTTTCAAAATGAGACAAAAAGGGGCACCACCCCAGCAGGGACGGGACAGACAGAAGGGCCCCTATACCGGCAGCTTCGGCATATTCGGGAGGGAAACGCCCGGGACCATGCCTGAAGCCGCGGATGCTGCGCCAAGTAGCGCCACAAGGGCGAGCGGGACACCGACCAAGACAGCGATGACACCGCCGCGGTAGTTCGGGCTGTTGAGCATGCTCTTGATGCACACGGCGTCCGGATTGGAGGAGCCGCCGTTCTGTCGCAGTTCTTCCTTCTCCTTCTCATTAGCGGAGCCCACCAGACCACGGCAGTGCTGGTAGACCTCAGACGACGTCTTCTCGTCCTCCGCCGCATGTGCCGGCGAGGCCAGGACAGACAGGGGCATGGTTGCTGCGAGAGTCGCGATGGCGATGCGCTTCATGGGGTTCTCCTTGTGTTGGTTGGGTTACCTTGAGCAAGAAGAACACGTATCCATGAAGTGCTGCAGGGCAACTCAGCAGAATGTGTCCAAACCGAGATATGACAAACGGCCCGCCCCACGATGGGAGCGGACCGTAAGAAGCTCAGGCGAGCCGAATTACATCGGCAGGCCCGGCAGGGCCGGGAGGGAGAAGCCCGGGATAGCGCCGGAGAACGCTGCTGCTGCGCCGATCAGGGCGATGAGGGCAACCGGGACGCCGATCAGCAGGCCCAGGATGCCGGGCTTGGTGTCCGGGTTGTCGATGAGCTGCTGGATGCACTCACCGGTGGCGTTGTTGGAGCCCTTCTCCTTGCCCGGCTCGGCCTTGTCGCCGTCCTTGCCGGTGGTGGCCTTGCCAGCGGTGGCCTTCTTCTCGTCCTTGCACTTCTTGTACACCTCGGAGGAGCCGACCTTCTCGCCAGCCTGGTCGCCCTCAGCCTGGGCGGAGCTGCCCTGGTTCTCCTTGGCCGGGGCGGTGTCGGCGTCGGCAGCGAATGCCGGAGCGGACAGTGCGGACAGGGACAGGGTTGCTGCGACGGCAGCGGTGGCGATGCGCTTCATGGCAATCTCCTTAAGTAAATCGGGTACCTGCCAGTGGTTCTGACACGTGTAAAAAGCGTATCGCTCACCCGTCACAGTGCGTTACACGGGGTTACCCTGAGCACATGGGAATGATGAAAGAGATTGCTGCTGTCTTCGGCGTCGCCGCACTTGTGGGCCTTGGTGGTGCGGGTGCCGTCTACAACGCCATCGACGCCCCGGAGCGCGATCAGTACACCGTCCAGGCTGCGGGGGCGCCGAGCGCGACTATCGACGACCCGCAGGACGTCCTCACCCCCGAGGACGAGCAGCGCCTGCAGCGCGACACCGCCAACATCAACGCGGCCGACGTGGTCACGGATTTCCACTACATGGTGTTCAAAACCAACCACGAGAACATCCTCGACGACGTTGAGGAGCTGCTGCGCTCGCAGTACCCCGAGCTGATCGACCAGTCCAAGGGTGAAAACGGCCGCCCCGCCGACGGCGTGCTCATTGTGGGCGTTGGCCTGGATCCGCGCCAGGCGTTCATCTACGGAGGCGACGATGTCACGCAAGAGCTCATGCTTGACGACGACTCGTATCGCGAATCCCTGCTGGATGCCATGAAACCCGGCGTGAAGGAAGGCAACATCCCATCCGGCCTGTTCCGCACGGCGAACTTGGCCATGGACGCGGACGGGCTTTCGGACCGGAAGTTCAACGACGCGAAAAATGACCGAGGCGGAGCGATCGTCGGCGCTGGCATGGGCGGGTTCGGCGCTGCCACCGCGGTTGGTGCGGGTGTGGTGACGGTGCGGAGCAATCGTCGTAAGGCAATTGCGAAAGCCCGCGAGGACTACGAGCTTGTCACCCACGAGTACACCCGCCTCGCGGGCCGCCTGGACGAGGTGGACGTGCGGGCGAACTCGCTGTCCTCGGCGTTTGCGGACGAGACGCTGCGCCGCCAGTGGGCCGAGGTGCGCGACCGCTTCCTGGGCATGAACGAGCTGGTGCACGGCGCGCAGGGGCTGAGCTCGATCAACATGGATGACGACAAGGACGTGTACAAGCACCGCAAGCAGCTTGCGGACGCCGCCGAGTCCGTGGATCACGTCTCCAACGCCGAGGACAACATCGACCGCCTCTTCGGCGTCGAACACGGCGATGCGGCCACGCGCCGGGCGGACCTGAGCACCATCCGCGAGGACGTGCTGCGCGCCCGCAGCGAGGTGAAAGATAGCGGGCTGCGCCAGGAGCTGGACTTGTTGATGCAGCGCATCGAGGCGCTGGACGCCAACCCCTCCTCCCCCACCTACGTGGACGACTTCGTGCGCGTGCTGGGCGACTACCGCGTGATCCTGGACCAGGTGAAGAAGAAGCAGTTCAGCGACGTCAAGGAGCGCGAGAAGCTCACCGCGCCGGCGGTGTACGAATCCGGGTTCTGGTACGGAGGGTACGTCCCGTACGTGCACATGCAAGCCTGGCACGAGTCCAACGTGAAGGCGGATCAGGCGGCATCCTCGAGCAGCAGCTCGGTGTCTTCCTCGGGATTTAGCGCCGGGGGCGGCAGTTCCAGCTTCTAAATGTGTGATCTGCAACACATTTCGCTTTTAAACTTTTCTTTAATCAATCCGTGTTTATACTTAGTCACGGAGAAATTCGAAGCGCGGCCCGCCACCTAAGAACACGAGGTGGCGGGCCACTCCTTTGTGCGGGTGTCCTCTTAAAAGCGCCTAAGAATAGCGGAATCCCCTCCGCCTGCTCGCACTCTAAATGGGGGGGTGGGTGAGTGCTCAACCGGTCTCGGGGGGATGGACCGTGGGCGGAGGGGCCCAAAAGCGAATATAGACTATCGCCCCCAGTGTGTCTACACGTAGCGCGAAAAAGTTTTTCGGTGCAGGTGGGAGGGGGTTATGGGAAGATAGCCGGCATGACCATCCAGGCCCGAGCGCTGACGTATAAGCGTGAGAAGGAGCAGTCGGCCGCGATCCGCCTGCTGCACGCGGACAACGCCCCGGTGCTGCTGGCAGTCGTGGCGGAGCACTTCCCGCGCGGCGCGGAGGCGAGGCCGGCGGAGCAGCTCTACCAGCTCATGGCGGACGACTTTGCCGTGCTGCGCGGCACCTTCGAGCTGCCGAAAACACCCCAGGCGTACTGCAACGACTGGGTGAAGGCCGGGTGGCTGGTGCGCAAGTCCGGCACCAAGGAAACGGGCGAGACGCTCGAGCCCAGCGAGCAGGCGCTCACCGCGCTGCAGATGATGGACAGGGTGAGTGCGCCGAGATCGGCGGTGACGGCGAGCCGGGTGGCGTCGATAAGCAATGCGCTCCAAGCGCTCGCGCGGGACACCGACCCGGACATCGACTCGCGCCTGAAGCACCTCGAGGCCGAACGCGAGCGCATCGAGGCCGAGATTGCGCAGGTGGAGCGCGGTGAGTTTGAGCTGCCCTCCCCGGCGACTGTGCGCGAACGGGTGGGCGACATCCTGGGCCAGGCGAGTGCGATCCCCGGCGACTTCGCGCGCGTGCGGCACGAGCTGGAAACGCTGAATTCGCAGCTGCGCCGCCAGCTGTTGGACCCGGAGGGCTCGCGAGGCGACGTGCTGGACGAGATCTTTGCCGGCGTGGACCTGATCGGCGAATCCGACGCGGGCAGGAGCTTCAACGCGTTTTACTCGCTGGTGGTGGACCCGGAGCGCGGCGCGTGGCTGGACACGTGGATCGGGCAGGTGCTCGAGCGCGCCGACAACGCTGCGATGACGGCAGAAGAGCGCGCGCAATTCCGTACCCTGTTCCGCGACATGGAGGACGCCGGCTACGAGGTCAACCGCATGATGACGCGCCTGGCCCGCAACCTGCGCAACTACGTGGCCAGCGAGCAGTTCGCCGAGGACCGCCGCATGATCGAGCTGTTGCGCGACACCCGCAAGCTCGCCGCCGACGCCGCGGAGCGCGAGGAGCTTTCGGCCACGCACAAGATGGACACACCCTTGCAGCGCATCGGCATGCAGATCGCCTCGGTGGCGCAGATCAAGCTCGCAGACCCCGGCGCGGAAGTCATCACAACCGAGGTAGAGGCCTTCGAGCCCGGCGAAGGCGACGCGGAGGCGCTCTACCAGGCGGTGCGCGAAAGCGAGATCGATTTGGAGGAGCTGATTGCGGCGGTGGGTGAGACGGTGGGGCGGGCCGGAGGGGCGTCGATAGGCAAGGTGCTCGAGCGCCACCCCGCCACCCAGGGCTTGGGGTCGGTGGTGGGCCTTGTGTACCTGGCCCTCAAGCACGGGGTGCGGCAAGACGGCAGCGAAGAGGTGCGCTTTGAGGAAGAGGATGGGAGCATTCGCGCGACGGTCCCGCGGTGGCACTTCGACCCGGCAGCAGTAAAGGAGATGCAATGACGGAACCGCTGTGGACGGGCGACACAGGCACCCTGTCCGAGGAAACCCGGCGCGCACTGGTGGACCTGCTCAAAGGCCCGCTGATCACCGCTGACCGGAAGAAGGAGACGTGGCACGCCATCACCACCGACACGGAGGCGCTGCGCTCGCGGCTGCACGACGTGTTTTTGGAGCTGGTGGTGGACGAGGACGCCGGCATCGCGTTCACGCGCCACGTCCGCCCGGACAACGAGGACGTGAAGGTGCCGCCGGTGCTGCGCACCGAGGCGCTGACGCACCTGCAAACCGCGGTTTTGCTGCAGCTGCGCCACGAGCTGGGCATGTCCACCCCGGGCGAGCGCGTCGTGGTGGGCGAAGACGAGCTGTACGGCGCCATCAGTTACGTCCGCGCGGTGGACAACCGAGACGAGTCCGGGTTTAAGAAGCGGTTCACCGCGGCGGTGAACACCATCCGCAAGTACAGCCTGCTCACCGACACGGAGACCGAGGGCCGCTGGGAGGTCTCCCCCGTGCTGCGCCACATCTTCGACGCAGACACCGTCCACGCGCTGCGCGAGGAGTACCTGCGCCTGGCCCAGGAAGGGGATAAGCAGTGACAGCACAATTCCGTCTGGCGCGCGTGCAGCTGGTCAACTGGGGCACGTTCGACGGCTACTACGACATCCCGGTCGGCGAGCGCGGGTTTTTGATCACCGGCGCGTCCGGCTCGGGCAAGTCAACGCTTATCGACGCGTTTTCCGCCGTGCTCGTCCCTCCCGGGAAACTGCGTTTCAACGCCGCGGCCCAGCAGGAAACGGGCCGCGACAAGGGGCGCAGCCGCGTGTCCTACATCCGCGGCGCGTGGCGGCGCAGCGAGGACCCGGCCACCGGCGAGATCCGCAGCCAGTACCTGCGCTCCGGGGCGACCGCCAGCATCGTCGCGCTGACCTACCGCGCCGGCAGCGAGGTGCTCACGCTCGCCGCGATCTACCGCTTAAACGCGGGCCAGCAGCAGGAAGCGCAGGTGAAAACGCTCTACGGCATCTTCCCCAGCGAGGTGGACGTGGACGGGTTTGTGCCGCTGCTGCAGAACTCCCTGGACAAACGCAAGCTGGAGGCGAAGTACAAGACCGCCGGCGTGACGTTCACGGAGCAGTACTCCGTGTTTGCCAACCGCTTCCGTTCCAAGCTGGGCATCGGCAGCGAGGAAGCGCAGATGCTGCTGCACCGCACGCAGTCCGCGAAGTCCCTGTCCAGCATGGACGAGCTGTTCCGCAACTACATGCTGGACGTACCGGGCACGTTCCAGGTTGCGGAGGACGCCGTGGCCACGCATGAGGACCTGCGCCAGGCGTACGAGCGGCTCGAGGACGTGCACCAGCAGATTGAGACGCTCGCTCCCCTGCCTGGCCTGAACACCAAGCTCAAGGACGCGCAGGCGACGCAAGAGAACACCGCTGCGCTCTCCGCCGCCCTGCCGCATGTGCGGCGCGCGATTGAGGCGAAGCAGTTGCGCGAGCGTATCGACGTCAGCTCCGCCCAACTCGCCGCCCTAGAAGTGCAGGCGCAATCCCTCTCTGCCAGGAAGGAAGTGCAGCAGGAGGCGGTGCAGCGCGCGGCGGTGCAGCGGGAGCAGGTGGCCGGCCAGAACCTGGGCGAGATCGAGCGCAACATCGCCCGCGAGGAACACCAACTTTCTGTACGGAGCGCGAAGCTGCGCGAACTGGCGGCCCTGGTGCAGCTGGACGGGACGTTGGATACCGAGCGCTTCGCGGAGCTGAAAGCCCAGGCCTCGGCGGAGCTGGCGGCCGCGCCGGAGCAGGAGGAGCGCCTGCGCGAAGAGTGGTTCAAGGCCCGAAGCGAACACGAGAGGCTTGCTGGCGCGGAGGCGGCGGTGGGGGCGGAGTTGGCGTCGTTAGGCAACCGCTCCTCCAACATTGACCAGCGCTACGTGGAGGTGCGCGCGCAGTTGTGCGCGGATACCGGGCTGACGGTGCGCGAGCTGCCGTACTTGGGCGAGCTTATCGACGTGCTGCCCGAGCACGCCGAATGGGAACCGGTGATCCAGCGCCTGCTCGGCGGGTTTGCGGCGGCGCTTCTGGTGCCGGCGGAGCGCGAGCGCGAGGTGAGCAGCTGGGTCAACGGGCGTCACCTCGGGATGCGGTTTGAGTACCGCACCGTGCCCGAGGGCGTGGAGGTGCCGCGCGGGCCGAAGAACCCGCTCAGCCTGTTTCATAAGGTGCGCGTGGTTGAGCACCCGATGCGCCCGTGGCTGATGCGCATGCTGTCCACCACCTTCGACTACGCCCTGGTGCGCACCGTGGACGAGCTGGAGCGGCAGACCCAGCGCGCGGCCACCATCGACGGCTTGGAGCGCAACCCGGCGGATAGGACCGGCTCCGCCCGGTACGTGAAGAACGACCGGCTGCGCCTGGGCGAGCGGCGCAACTACCGCCTCGGCTCCTCCAACCACGCCAAGGTGGAGGCGCTGCGCGCTGAGCTGGCGGAGGCGAAACGTGCGACCACGGCGGCGGGCAACCGCCTGGCGGAGGTGCAGCGCAAGCAGGAGGCGCTGGCCAGCGACGTGGCAAAGGCGCGGGATATTGCCGCCATGGAGTGGGCCAGCGTGGACACCGCGAGCGTCGAGGAGCAGTTGGCTGGCCTGCGCGCCGAGCTTGAACGGCTCACCTCCTCCCCCGAAGCGAAGGAGCTGGAGCGGGCGTGGCGTGAGGCCGTCGATACGCTGAAGGCCACTGAGCAGGAGTTGCGCGAGGTGCGCGACGAGCTCGCGGTGGCCAAACGGGTGCTGCAGGACGATCAGGCGCGGCTGAAGCGGATCGAGGCGGAGCACGTGGAGGTGGACCCGGCGCTGGCGGAGCAGCTCGAGGCCATGTTGGCGGCCACCACGCGCCGCCTGACCCCGGAGAATTTGAGCGACAGCGCCTTCAAGGTCACCGCGCAGCTGGATGCGCAGGCGAAGCAGGCGGCGAAGACGATCACGGAGTCCAGCAACGCCGTCGTGAACATCCTGTCCAACTACAAGTCCCAGTGGTCCGCGGAGTCCGCAGAGCTGCAGGCTACGGCCGATTTCGCCGGCGAGGCCATCGCGCGGTTGGAGATGCTGCGCTCGGACCGCCTGCCGGAGTTCCGCGGCCGCTTCTTGGACCTGCTCAACGGCCAGTCCGTGATGCACCTGAACACGATTTACAAGGAGCTGCAGCGCGCGAAGGGCGACATTGAGACCAACTTGGGCCCCATCAACGCGTCGCTGCGGCGCTCCCCGTACACCGAGGGGCGCTACCTGCAGATTGAGGTCCGCGACAACCGCGACCGCGTCGTGCGTGATTTCCTGCAGGACTTGCGCGAGGCGACCGCCGGCAGCTTGAGCGAGGCGGACGAGAAGACCGCCATCGAGCGCTACCACCGCCTGGCCAAGATCATGGACCGCCTCGGCTCCTCCGAGCGCGCTGACCGCAGCTGGCGCACCGTTGTGCTGGACACCCGCAGGCATGTGAAGTTCGTGGGCAATGAGGTGGACGCCGAGGGCACGGTGCACAACACCCACGTGGATTCCGCGTCGTTGTCCGGCGGCCAGGCGCAGAAGCTCGTGTTCTTCTGCCTCGCCGCGGCGCTGCGTTACCGCCTGGCGGGCGTGGACGCGGACGTGCCCCGCTACGCCACCGTGGTGCTCGACGAGGCCTTCGACCGCGCCGACCCCGTGTTCACCCGCACCGCGATGGACGTGTTTGAAAGCTTCGGTTTCCACATGGTGCTGGCCACGCCGATGAAGCTGATCAAGACCCTCTCCCCGTACGTCGACGGAACCATCGTGGTCCACTACACCGAGGACCCCGTCGCGCGTTCCACCTTCGAGCTCATTGATACCCATGCGCCTGCCTGACCAGCTGCCCGTCAAGTTCAACATGGAGCTTTTGCTTCTCGACGAACCTTCGGCCACCTCCGTTCCCCTGCATCCCCCAACACGCGCGCAGGTGCTTGCCGACGAAGCCGCCGCCCGCGCATTCGTCCGCGCCTGGCAGGCCTGGGAGCCTGCCGAGGAGGTGGAGTGGGCCACCCGCTCCTGGGCGGGTCTGGGCAAACAGGACGTGCCTGTGCGCGTGACCTTGAGCGGGTGGGACCGC
>ERZ1031329.56-NODE-56-length-45057-cov-29.885094_pt1 | contig 45057 bp, 48 predicted proteins | sample MGYA00518053_ERZ1031329 | MGnify/ENA primary metagenome ERZ1031329 (study PRJEB33718, sample SAMN03159840) | human skin metagenome | collected 2014-02-25 | study: EMG produced TPA metagenomics assembly of the PRJNA266117 data set (Human skin bacterial metagenome... | reverse complement strand
CTTCGTCAGAAGCTACACAACCAACCAACCAAAAGTCAAACTCACGTTAAACCCCGGTTAACCAGAACGTAACCCCTATTCACTTAAACCATTCCCTCCAAGCGGCCGAACCGCTCGGAAGCAACGGATGGATATATAACCACGAAGCCAAAACGCACACAAATCAGCAGCGCAGCCGCCCTTTTAGTGGTACGCAGCAATCGGCCCATGCGGGCCATCGATCACTTGCACCGGGGTATTGAAGATCTCGGTGAGCAAGTCGTCGCGCATGATCTCCTCCACGGTGCCGAAGGCGAAGACCTGCCCGTCCTTCGCTGCGCAGATGTAGTCCGCGTAACGGGCCGCGAAGTTGATGTCGTGCAGCACGATCACGATGGTGCGGCCGAACTCGCGGGCCGCGGAGTGCAGGTGCTGCATCATTTCCACGGAGTGGGAGATGTCCAGGTTGTTCAGGGGCTCGTCGAGAAGCACATAGTCCGTCTCCTGGCAAAGCACCATGGCAACGTATGCGCGCTGGCGCTGACCGCCGGAAAGCTGGTCGAGGTAGCGGTGCTCGAGTTCGCGCAGGCCGAAGAAGTCGATGTAACGGGAGATGATCTCCTCATCCGCCTCGGTCAGGCGTCCGCCCGAGTACGGGAAGCGGCCGAAGCCGACGAGCTGGCGCACGGTCAGGCGGGTGACAAAGTGGTTTTCCTGCCGCAGGATGGAGACCACTTTGGCCAGGTCCTTCGGGTTGGAGGAGGTAACGTCCATCTGCCCGATGCGCACGGAGCCGGAGTCCAGCGCCAGAAGGCGGCCGATCATGGTCAGAAGCGTCGACTTGCCGGCGCCGTTCGGCCCCACCAACGCGGTGATGCCGCCGGCCGGGATTTGCAGCGAGACCGGCCCGATGGCGGTGTCGTCGCCGTAGGCCTTGCTCACCTCGTTGAGCTCGATCACAGTCTCCCCTTCCGTAGGACAACGATGAGGAACGTCAGGCCGCCGACCAGCTCGATGATGATGGAAACGACGCCCTGGGCGTAGAAGATGTGGTTCATGATGAAGTACGCGCCCGCCAGGATGCAGTAGCCGAGCAACGCCGCCATGGGGAACACGTAGCGGTGGTCGTAGGTGTCCGCGAACTGGTACGCAAGTGTGGCCACCAGGAACCCGAGGAAGGTCATCGGTCCGACGAGCGCGGTGGACACCGCCATCAGAACCGAGACCAGCACGAGGGTGTACACCGCGTGCTTCTTGTGGTTCACGCCCAAATTCACGGCCACGTCGCGGCCCAGGCTGAGCACGTTGAGACGTCGCGAGTTCACGTACATCAACCCGGCAGCCACCAGCACCAGCGGCACGGCCAGCGGGTAGTAGGCCGGGTCCGCGTTGTTCACTGAGCCGAACAGCCGGGCGGTGAGCAGGTCGAACTCGCTGGGCGTGAGCAGACGCTGCATGAACGTCGACACGCTGCCCAGTCCCCCGCCGAGCACGATGCCGACGAGCAGCATGGCGTGCATGTTCGGGTTGTCACCGGCGAGCAGCCACGTGTACAGGATCAAACTCAGCCCCACCATGAGCACGAGCTGGACCACGAACATCTCCAGCGTGCGGGCGTTATTCAGCCCCGCGGCGCCGAGGAAGTACACGGTTGAGGTGTGAATGGCCACGTACAGCGACTCGAACCCCATGATGGACGGGGTGATGATGCGGTTGTTGGTCACCGTTTGGAACGCCACCGTCGCCACGGCTTGGCAGACCGCCACCACCGCCATCGCGATGACGGAGTTCATGCGGCGCTCCGCGATCAGCCAGTAGCCGCGGGTGCCGAACTCCATGGGGTTTCCCCACGACAGCAGGCCCGCGGTGAACAGCAGCGCGGCCACCACCAGCGCGCCTACGACGATCCAGTAGCGCCTCTTGCTTTGCGACGTCTGGAACGCCCCGACTTCACGCACTACCTCACGCATTCCGGCTCCTCTTCACAATCAGGGCGATGAAGACGGCGGCGCCGACCACGCCGAGGATCACGGACACGGGCATCTCGAACGGCGCGATGACGATGCGGCCGAGCAGGTCGCACAGCGTGACCACGCCGATGCCGGTGAGGCAGACCCAGGGCAGGTTGGACCGGAGGTCGTCGCCACGCAGCATGCTCACGATGTTGGGGACGATGAGCCCGAGAAAGGGCAGGTTGCCCACGACAACCGTGACCACGCCGGTGGCCACGGCGACGAGACTGGTGCCCACAAGCACGATGCGGTTGTAGTTCAGGCCGATGTTGGTAGCGATGTCTTCGCCGAGGCCGGCTGCGGTGAGGCGGTCGGCGTAGAAGAACACGGCGACGACCACGAGCAGCACGACCCAGAGGATCTCGTACTGGCCTGCGATCACGCTGGTGAACGAACCGGCGAACCACACGCCGAGGGACTGCAGCAGGTCAGTCTGCAGCGCGATGAAGGTGGACACGGCGCTGACCACGGCGCCGAGCATGATGCCCACGATGGGCACCACCAGGCTGGAGCGCAGTGTGACGCGCCGCAGGAACGCGAAAAACACCATGGTGCCGATGAAGGCGGCGCCGACGGCGAACAGCATGCGCGTCATCACGGAACCGTCCGGGAACAGCAGAAACGACGCGAGCAGCCCCAGCCCGGCCCACTCGGTGGTGCCGGTGGTGGTGGGTTCGACGAAGCGGTTCTGGGTGAGCATCTGCATAATCAGCCCGCTCATCGCCATCGCTGCGCCGGCGAGCACCAGCGCGATTGTGCGCGGCACGCGGGTGGCGCGGAACATTTCCCAGCCGTCCTCGGTGCCCAGGATGTCGTACTGCCCCACCATCAGCGACGCGGTAAGCAGGGCTAGAACAAGGACGACACCCGCCCCCAGCTTCCAGTCCAGAAGCTTGGGGCGGGTGGTGGTCGTTGTATCAGTCATCGCAGACAGACTACTTGGCGGCCTCGAGCTGCTCGGAGATCTGGTTGAGGATCTCGGTGTAGGTGATGATGGACTCGTTGGTGTAGGTGTCCGCCGGGGCGACGTAGACGTGGCCTTCCTTGACCGCGGTGACGTTCTTCAGCGGCGCGGAGTCGTTGATCACGGACAGCGCCTCCGGGGAGTCGGTGATGGACTTCACGCCTGCGTCGCGGTCCAGCACGAGCAGCCAGTCCGGGTTGGCGCTGGCGATGGCTTCGACGGAGATGTCGTCGCCCTGGTGGTCGTCGGAGGCGTTAGCCACCTCGAGCGCCGGGGTGAAGCCGATCAGGTCGAACAGCGGGCCCCACACGCGGCCCACGCCCGGGGCGACGTAGCCGATCTCGCCGCCGGAGACGTTCAGTGCCATAACCTTCTGCTCCGGGGCGTAGGCGTTGCGGGCGCGCTGGACAGCCTCGGTGAACTCCTGAACTGCCTGCTCTGCCTCGGCCTGCTTGCCAAAGACATCGCCCAGCTCCAGGGTCTGGCGGATCAGCTCGCGGTCGAACGGCTCGCCGTCGCGCGGCTCGAAGTCCAGCAGCGTGGCGTCCGGGACCAGCTTTTCAATGTCCTGGTCGAACTGCTCGAAGCGCTGACCGGAGACGATCACGTCCGGATCGGCGGCGACGATGGCCTCCAGGTTGGGCTCGCGGTGGTTGCCGATGTCGATGATGTCCTCGTCGTCCGCGATCCCAGGAATCGAGTTGGGCACAAGCTGACGCGCCGCGGCGACCGGCTTAATGCCCCAGGAATCCAGCAGCTCGAAGGAGCGGTTGTCCAGGGCGACCACGCGCTTCGGCGGGCTGGGCACCGTCTTCTCGCCGTAGTTGTCGGTGACGGTCACGGTGCCGTCGGAAGCATCATTGCTTGTCGACGCCCCTCCGGTCGCCGCCGTTTCCGAACCAGCGGCGGACTCAGAGTCCGTTCCGGATTCGGAGGTGGAGCACGCGCCCAGCGTGAGGGCACCGGCGGCCGCGAGGGCGATGAGAGAGGTACGCGAGAAACGGGTCACGGTCGTCCTTCCGTTCAGTTCATAAGGTAAGGGTTACCTGACCCACCTTAGGCTAACCAAACTTGCGTACCAAACTCGACCCTCCCCTAGGCCCTCTCGATCACCGCAGCAAGGCCCTGACCACCGCCGATGCACATGGTCACCAGCGCGCGCTTGGCGTCGGTGCGGCGCATCCGGTGCGCGGCGGTGACCACCATGCGCGCACCGGTCGCGCCCACCGGATGACCCAGCGAGATGCCGGAGCCCACCGGGTTCACGCGCGGATCGTCCTCGGAGATCCCCCACGCGTCCAGCACTGCGAGCGCCTGAGCGGCAAACGCCTCGTTCAGCTCGATCAGGTCGATGTCGTCGAAGGTCAGGCCGAGGCGGTCGAACACCTTCTTCGTGGCGTCGACAGGCCCGATGCCCATGGTCTCCGGCGCCACGCCCGCCACGGCCCAGCCGCGCAGCACGGCGTAGGGGTCCAGGCCCAGCTCCTCGGCCTTGGCGCGGGTGGTCACGATCATCGCGGCGGCCCCGTCGTTCTGTCCCGAGGCGTTGCCGGCGGTCACCGTGGCACCCTCCAGGGACTTGCCCATCACCGGCCGCAGCTTCGCCAGTGACTCCTCGGAGGTGCCGGGGCGAATGTGCTCGTCCTTGTCCACCACCACCGGGTCACCCTTGCGCTGCGGCACCGACACCGGCACGATCTCCGCGTCAAAATCGCCGGCCTCCTGCGCCGCCGCCGCGCGCGCGTGCGACGCCACCGCCAGCTTGTCCTGGCGTCCGCGCTCGATGGAGTACTCCTCGCGCAGGTTCTCCGCGGTCTCAATCATTCCGCCCGGGATCGGGTGGTGCTTGCCGCCCGCCTGCTCGCGGCCTTCCTGCAGGCGGTCCTTCAGCTCCATGGTTCCGCCCTTCGCGCCCCAGCGGATCTTGCCGTCCACGGTGTACTCGGTGTTGGACATGGATTCCGCGCCACCGGCGACAATCAGGTCGGCGGCACCGGCGGCTACGTGCGCCGCGGCGGTGGCGATCGCTTGCAGCCCGGAGCCGCAGCGGCGGTCCAGCTGCATGCCGGGCACTTCCACGCCCAGTTCAGCGTCGAGACCGACGACGCGCCCCAGCGCGGGTGCGGCGCCGTTGGGCGAGGCCTGGCCAAGGATAATGTCGTCAATCACCTCGCCGGAGATCCCGGCATCCTCGATCACGGCCTTGACCACGGTCGCGGCCAGCTCCTGCACCGGCACGCCGACGAATGCGCCGCCGTAGCGCCCCACCGCGGTGCGTTTGGGGTTGCAGATGACAATATCTTTCGGGTCGCTCATGATGTCTCCTTCAGAGTGGTTGTTTGCAGGTCGCGCTCGATCGCGCTCGCTGTCGCCTGCAGCGGGGGCAGCAGCCTATCGACGACCTCCCGGTGCCCCACCGCCCCTGCATGGGCCGACACATTCACCGCGGCGACGACCTTGCCGTCGTCGCCGCGGACCGGGCACGCCACGGAGCGCAGGCCCAGTTCGAGTTCTTGGTCGACGATGCAGTAGCCCTGCCTTTGGACGTCGATAAGCAATTGCTTGAGCGCATCTTTGCTGGTGACCGTCTCGGGGGTGATGGGCTCGAGCGCGGTGTCCGCGAGGTAGGCGTCCAACTGCGCGGACGGGAGGTCGGCGAGCAGCACGCGGCCCATCGACGTCGCGTAAGCGGGAAAGCGCGTGCCGATGGTGATGTTGACGCTCATGATGCGGTCCGCGGCGGCGCGGGCGACGTACACGACGTCGGGGCCGTCGAGGACGGTCAGCGAGCACGACTCGTTGAGCGAGCGCGACAAGCCGTCGAGATGCGGCTGCGCGATCGCCGGAAGACCCAGGCTGGACAGGTAGGAAAAGCCCAGCTCAAGTGTCTTCGGGGTGAGCCAGAAGACCGTGCCGTCGCTGGAGGCGCACCCCTCTGCGACGAGCGTGTGCAGGAACCTGCGCACCGTCGCCCGCGGCAGGCCAGTTGATTCCGCAACCTGGGCGAGCGTTTGGCGCGGGCGGGCACCGCTGAACGCGCGGATGACCGCCAAGCCCCGGGAGAGGCTCTGTACGAGTTGCACGTCACTACCAGACATGGGTGTGATCCTAGCCGATACAGGTTCGCTTTGTGAACCCTTGTGCAGTAACCGAACAACAGTTACCATGCACACATGATTAACAAGGTGGTTTCTTCAGCGGAGGAGGCGGTCGCCGACATTGCGGACGGCGCCTCCATCGCCGTGGGCGGCTTCGGCCTGGTGGGCATCCCCGCCCGGCTCATCGACGCCCTGCGCGCCCAAGGCGCCGGCGATCTCACGATCATTTCCAACAACCTGGGCACCGACGGCTTCGGCCTCGGCCTGCTGCTGGCGGACAAGCGGATCTCCCGCTCCATCGGCTCCTACCTGGGCACGAACAAGGAGTACGCGCGCCAGTACCTGGAGGGCGAGCTCACCGTCGAGTTCACCCCGCAGGGCACCCTGGCCGAGCGCATGCGCGCCGGCGGCGCGGGCATCCCGGCGTTTTACACCAAGGCCGGCGTGGGGACCCCGCTGGCCACCGGCGAAATCCCCACCCGCTACAACCCGGATGGCACCATCGCCGAGTACTCCCGCCCGAAGGAACTGCGCGAGTTCAACGGCGAGCAGTATGTCATGGAAACCGCGCTGACCCCGGACTTCGCGTTCGTGCACGCGCACAAGGCGGACCGCTTTGGCAACCTCGTTTTCTCCAAGACCGCGCAGAACTTCAACCCGGACGCGGCCGTGGCCGGCAAGATCACCATCGTGCAGGCGGAGGAAGTGGTGGACGAGATCCCCGCGGCCGAGGTGAACCTGCCCGGCATCTACGTCGACCGCGTTGTCGAGGTCGGCCCGCAGGAGACCGGAATCGAATTTAGGACGGTGAGCGAATAATGGCTTGGACCAGGCAAGAAATGGCCGCGCGTGCAGCCCAGGAGCTGGAAAACGGCCAGTACGTCAACCTGGGCATCGGCATGCCCACCCTCATCCCGGGCTACCTGCCCAAGGACGTGGAGGTGGTGCTCCACTCCGAAAACGGCATCCTCGGCGTGGGCCCCTACCCCACCGACGACGCCGTCGACCCGGAGCTGATCAACGCCGGCAAGGAGACCATCACGGTGGCGCCGGGCGGGTCGTTCTTCGGCTCCTCGACGTCGTTTGGCATGATCCGCTCCCGCGCCATCGACGTCGCCGTGCTCGGCGCCATGGAAGTCTCCCAGTACGGCGACCTGGCCAACTGGATGATCCCGGGCAAGATGGTTAAGGGCATGGGCGGCGCGATGGACCTGGTGCACGGCGCCAAGAAGGTCATCCTGCTCATGGAGCACACCACCAAGAAGGGCGCCTCGAAGGTTCTGCCGGAGTGCCGCCTGCCGCTGACGGGCGCGAAGTGCGTGGACCAGATCATCACCAACCTGGCCGTGTTCACTGTGGACGAGAAGCAGGGCTTGACCCTGACAGAGGTTGCCCCGGGCGAGACGGTGGAGTCTGTCCGCGAAGCCACCGAAGCCCCGTTCGAGGTGGCCGTGTAAGGCGCGCCCTTAGGACAGCGCAAAGCCCCAGACCACAGCGGCGGTCTGGGGCTTTCGCGTTACTCGGGCAGAAATTACTGGTAGTCGCGGCCGTGCATCTTTTGGAGCTCAATGCCGTGGCCCTGGCCCGACAGGAACAAGGTGGACGCGTCGAGCTGGAACAGCTGCGGGTTGGACTGCAGGACCATCTTCAGGTCGTCGGCGTCCTTCTGCGCACCCGGCTCGCACGCCATCTTGGTCTCAGTGAAGTCGCTGAGGTGCAGCGCGCCGGTGTTGTCGATCTGGTACTTGGCGGTGCCGGAATTGCAGCCGTCGTTCAAGTGGAGCACACCGTTCTCGCGGAGGTCCAAGGTGATGGCGGTGTTCTTCTTTGCCTGCAGGGTGGTGTCCAGCGCGGCGGTGAGGCGGTCATCCGTGAGGTGATCCGCACCTTCCGGGATCTGCTGGATTAACTCGGAGCCAGCCGGGTTCTCCGGTGCTGGCGCCGGGGCCGGTGCGGGTGCGGGTGCGGGTGCGGGGGTGCCGCCGAGGCCACCGAACAGGTTCGAGCTCATCTGCACGAACTGGTCGATGCTGGAGGCTTCGGGACGCTCCTGGGCCTGCTCCTGGGCGTCGGCAGTTCCGACACCCAGGAGGCCGCCGGTGAGCGCGACGGCTGCGGTCGCTGTGGACAATTTCCTTAGGGTCTTGGTTGAAGTAACCATGGCCCACACGCTACCGAGCGCTTCCAGACGAACAAGGGGCTCAAAGGAACTTCAACGCAACTCCAAACTTGTGTTGACCCAGCGCATAGATTTGACACACCCAATGGTTGCGCCAAGAAAACCAAAAACCCGCTGCTCAGGTGGGAGCAGCGGGGGCGCAAGTGGCGTCGACTAGTTTGCAGCAACCTTGGAGAATTCGATGGCCTTGCCCTGGGCCGCGAGCGCGATGGTCTCGTCGTCGAAGCGGTACACCGACGGGTTCGAACGCAGAATCGACTTCAGTTCGTCCGCCTTGTTCATTTTGGTCGGGTCGCACAGGCGCTGCGTCTCGGCGATGGTCCCAACCTTCACGGCACCGGTGCCGTCGATGGAGTACCCGGCGCTGCCGGCATTGCAGCCGTCGAAAAAGGACAGCTTGCCGTCCGGTCCGAAAGTGACCGTCATCGAAGCGTCGCCCTTCACCGGAAGCGGCCCCTGCAGAGCAGCCTTCGCCTTCTCTGCCGGCAACGGCTTCACGCCCTCCGGCAGGTTCTTCAACAGCATGTGGGAGCCACCCTTATTAATCACTGAGCCGCTAAAGGCAGACCACCCCATCTGTGTCCAGCCCTCGATGTCGGCCGGGCCGTTGGAAGACATCTGCGCATTGGCGGTGCCTACGCCGAAAAAGCCGCCGGCGAGGGCGGCGAGGGCAGTTGCTGCGGACAACGTCTTTACAGTCTTGGAGGTCATGAGCGCCAACCTACCTGGCTTTTCGCGGCACTCAAGGACTTCTACGAAGCTTTTACGCAACCTGGACGCTGCTTTAACTCAACGGCCAGCGAGCGCTAGGGCGGCTTAGAAAAACACCACTTCGTCGCGCTCCAGCCACGCTCCCCTGCCGCTTTCAGAGTCCCAACAGGTCACCCCGGTTTCCTCCACCGCACACACGAACGGTCCGTGGTTGACCACTTCGCCGTACTGCACGACCTCCGCGGATTCGCTGCCCGCGGGCCACACGGAGTCGTCGTAAAGCGGTGGCCCAGTTTGCTCGCGCGGGTAGCCACCGAGGATCTCCATCATCCATCGCGGCGTTCCTAGCTCACCGATGCCGAATTGCCCGCTTTCCATGAAGGACTTCACGCCGCAGTCGAACATCGACTCGTCCGCCAGGTTCATCATGCAGCCGATGTTGCCGGACGGGGTGACAAACAGCGCGTTTTGCACGGGGCTGTCGCCGATGCTCTTGATCGTCCGGATCGGCCGCGCGTTGTCCGGGACGGGGCCGCCGGCGCCCGGGTACGCGAGCGGGGCGTCGGGGATGCCGCTTTGCCTATCGACGTGCTCCGCCTCCCCCGCCGCCACTTGTTTTGTCGGCTCTTGCTCTGCTTTTGGCGCCTCTGGCGCTTCCACGGTTTCGGTCACCGTGACGTGCTCGGCCTCGGGCGTGTCGCTGCAGCCGACGACCAGGAAGGTCGTGGCGGCGAGTGCTGCGATGGCGTTGCGGTTCGTGCCACCGGAGGCTATGAGCTAGAACTTCGAAAGTGATTTGCACAGGCGTAAAAGTTCCTGTCGCCGCCCCAACCCGCAAACCCTGAGCAAACCTTCCGGAGTATGCACCATTTTGGGCCTTCCTCTGGAGTTCTTGCTCAGGGTTTGCAGTGCAGTCTGTCTGAGACCGTGACAATCTGCGGGTGAGGTACTACCCTACTTGTTGATACGTCACCAAAAGGAGTGTTTACCAATGAAGGCATTCGGTTTCTTGAGCTTCGGGCACTACGCCTTCGGCGGTCAACGCGGCCCGTCCGCGGAGAAGATCGCCAAGATCCACCTGGAGATCGCCCAGGCCGCCGACGAGATCGGCGTGAACAACGCGTCCTTCCGCGTCCACCACTTCGTGCCACAGGCCTCCGCCCCAATGCCGCTGCTCGGCGCTGTCGCAGCCACCACCAAACACATCGAGGTGGGCACCGGCGTGATCGACCTGCGCTACGAAAACCCCCTCTACCTCGCCGAAGAGGCCGCCTCCCTGTACCAGCTCTCCGGCGGCCGCGTGGCCCTGGGCGTCTCTCGCGGCGCCCCCGAGGTTGCCGAGCGCGGCTGGGAGGCCTTCGGTTACAAGGGCGAAGCCCCCAACGGCGCGGACGTGGCACGCGCCCACCTGAAGACCTTCATGGCCGCGGTGGACGGCAACGGGTTCGCCACCGCAGCGCCCTTGGACCGCCAGTACCCCAACATGTTCCAGCCCGGCTCCGCCCTGCCGGTCTTTCCCATGGCGCCCGAGCTGCGCAAGCACATCTTCTACGGCTCTGGCACCCACACTTCGGCGGAACAGACCGCCAAGGATGGGCTGAACCTGATGTCGTCCACCCTGGTCTCCGAGACCACCGCCGAGACCCTGGGCGAAATCCAGGCGGACCAGATCAGCCGCTACCGCGCCGCATGGAAGGAAGCGGGCCACGACTGGACCCCGCGCGTGTCCGTGTCCCGCACCATCTTCCCCATCGTCGACGGCGCAGACATGCAGCGCTTTGGCATGCAGGCCTCCGGTTCCGACCAGGTGGGCATGCTGCCTGACGTGGGCGCTTCCACCTTCGGCCGCACCTACGCCGCCGAGCCGGACAAGCTCATCGAGCAGCTCAAGGCCGACCCGGCCGTCATGGCCGCCGACACCCTGCTGATCACCATCCCCACCGGCATGGGCGTGGACGTCAACGTGAAGATCCTGGAAAACTTCGCCACCCACGTCGCCCCCGCGCTGGACTGGCAGCCGAACACCGAGGGCCCGGTCACCGGTTACCCGATCGACTAGGCCCTGTGCCTCGGCGGCATGACTACCATGACGGCCCATAAGGACGATCCCTAGATCTTCCGACGCCCCTACCACTGACCGCCGAAAGCTCTCCTCCAAGGACCCAAAACGTAATGAAGGACCCAAGCGCACCCCTCACGACGCACACCGACTCCACCGGCGAGTTCGTCATCTACAACACGGAGGACGGACGGACCAAAGTCCAATTACGCCTCATTGAGGGCTCAGTCTGGATGACCCAGGCCGAAATGTCAGAGCTTTTCGATATCAGCCGTTCCAGTGTTAGCGAGCACCTTAAATCTATCTTCAACACTGGCGAACTTAACCGTGATGAAGTTGTTCGGAAATTCCGAAAGGAGCCAGGTCACGCAGGGTATGGACGCGCCTTAGAGCATTACAATCTCGACACCATCATGGCCGTCGGTTTCCGCGTACGTGGCCCTCGCGGCAACCAGTTCCGCACTTGGGCAACTACCGTCCTCAAGGAATATCTTGTTAAAGGCTTCGCCCTAAACGACGAGAAGCTGAAAGACCCCCTCGGCGCGGATTATTTTGACGAGCTCCTCGCGCGCATCCGGGATATCCGCTCCAGCGAAGCGCGACTCTATCTCGAACTGCGCAACATCATTGCCCTGGCTGATGACTACGACGCCAGCAGCAAAGCCACTCACCACCTATTCGCGAAGATCCAGGACAAGCTCCACTACGCCATCACTGGCAACACGGCAGCCGAAATCATCGCGACGCGCTGCGATCCGTCTGCTGACAATCTCGGTCTGACCAACTGGAAGGGCAAAGTGGTCCGCAAAGGTGACGTGACCACTGCGAAGAACTACCTCACGGATGATGAACTGCAGAGGCTGAATTTCCTCGTGTCTGGCTTCCTGAACTATGCCCAAGACCAAGCCGAACGCCGCAAGGTTGTTCACATGTCGGACTGGCTGACCAAAGCAGACCAGTTCATCGAGTTCAACGACTACGAACCTCTGAACGACCACGGTCGCATTGCACGAAAGGACGCGGACAAGCTCGCCGAGGACCGCTACGGTCTCTATGACCAGGGGCGCAAAGAAATCGAGTTCCGCGAAGCAGACCGCAGCCTCGTCGAGGCACTTCAAGAAGCGGATCGGAAACTGATCTCCCAAAGAAAACGTCTCCAGCCCCGCAGAAAGTCTGACTGAGCCACGAAAAGAAAAAGCGGACGTTCTACCTTGTAAAACGTCCGCTTTCGGTGGAGCCGCCGGGAATTGAACCCGGGTCCTTCATCACCGCGCCAGGGCTTCTCCGTGCGCAGTTCGCACGTTGTCTCTCATCGACCCTCCGGATCAGGCGAACATGTCCGGATGACGGGCCCAGTCAGTGAAAGGTGTCCCTTCCAAGGCCCCACTGACAGAGCCGGAAGGCAAGTCCCCTGAGTCGACGCCAGGTACCGGGTCGGGGACATCCCCGGCCTGACGGACACGCAGGTCGCTGGACCTTTCTATTTAGGCAGCGAGGGCGTAGTCACGCTGAGAGTTCTTCTCTGCGTTTATTAGTTACAGCGACGCTTACGGTGGTCTCCTGCCTGCACCGGCACGCTTCCCCTGGCTAAGTAGATGAAGTCGAAACCAGAATCGACCCCTTCAACTACGAAGAAACGTAGGAGATGGAACTTTACCGCACGCGCCCAAGATGCACAAGAGGCTTTACGACGTAAACGCCGGACGCACCCGGAGGAACTCCACCACAGCGTCCGGTCCGGCGTCGACAGCGAGGCGCGCCGCCTTGGCCACCTCGTCGGCCGCCATCTTTGGCATGCCGTCGTCGCCGGCGAGCATGTCGGTGTCGGTGCGGCCCGGGTGCAGGGAGGTCACGCGCACCTTGCCGGCCTCCTCCTGCGCCAGGGACTCGGTGAAGCCGCGCAGGGCGAACTTGGACGCGCAGTAGGCGGAGTTTTCGGCCATGCCGTGGAACCCGGCGCCGGAGTTGATGGTGATGATGAGGCCGGAGGAACGTCGCAAGGCAGGAAGCAGCGCGCGGGTGAGCGTGACGGGGGCGAAGAGGTTGACCTCCATCATCTTGCGCCACTTGTCGTCGGTGAGCTCCTCCAGCGGGCCGCCGTCCATCACGCCGGCCGCGAGGACGAGCACGTCCAGCTCCTCGATCTTGGCAGCCGCCTCCAAGATGGCGTCAGTGTCGGTGAGGTCCGCCTCGAACGGCTCCGCGCTGGGCAGGGCGGAAACGATGCCGGAGGCGTCCTTCGACGCGCCTGCGTAAATGTGGTGGTCCTTGCCCAGGTCCTCAGCGATGGCGCGGCCGATGCCGCGGGATGCTCCAGTAATCAGTGCCTTCTTCATAGGCACCCACCGTAGCGAAATTAGGCCTTGATGCCCTTGAGCTTGCGGCCCAGATCGCGGGTGATCTCGCGGTCCTCGGTGCGGCGCTTGATGTCGCGGCGCTTGTCGTAGTCCTGCTTACCCTGGGCAAGGCCCAGCTCGACCTTGGCGCGGCCGTCCTTGAGGTAGAGCGACAGCGGGATCAGGGTGCGGTTGCCGTCGCGGACCTTGCCCTCCAGCGAGTCGATCTCGCGGCGGTGCAAAAGCAGCTTGCGGGTGCGGCGCGGCGGGTGGTTGGTCCAGTGTCCGCGGGAGTATTCCGGGATGTGCATGTTGCGCAGCCAGACCTCGCCGTTGTCGATGGTGGCGAACGCCTCCACCAGCGAGACCTTGCCCTCGCGAAGCGCCTTGATCTCGGTGCCCTGCAGCACCAGGCCGCATTCCCAGGTGTCCAAGATGTGGTAGTCATGGCGAGCTTTCCGGTTGGTGGCAAGCACACCGGTGTTGGAAAGCTTCTGCTTCTTGTTCTTCTTGGACATAAGAGCGCCAAGTGTACTACTTGCGCACGTAAGAGCGAAGCGCCACCTGCGCGGCCAGCCCGCCGAGCACCATGGCGACCAGGCCCACCAGCGGCATGACCACCCACACGGTGCTGTCCGGCACGCGCGCGATGAGCTGGTTGGCGTAGAGGTCGCCCAGCAGCGGGTCCACGATGAGCTGCTTTCCGGCCCACACGCCGACGGTGGCCAGCACCGCGCCGATCAGCACGGACAGCACCGCCTCCAGCACGAACGGCGCCTGGGTGAACCAGCGCGAGGCGCCCACCATGCGCATGATGCCGATCTGCTCGCGGCGGTTGTACGCCGCCAGCTGCACCATGTTGGAAATCAGGAACACCGCGGCCAGCGCCTGCGCCGCCGCCACCGCGAACGCGACGTTGCGGAACGTGTTCAGCGTCCCGGCCGCCGAGCGCACGGTGTCCGCCTGGTCGGAGATGACCTCCACCTGGTCCATGTCGCGGATCTTGTCCAGCGGCGAGGTGTCGGTCGGGTCCGCCAGGCGCACGTGCAGCGCGGCCGGCAGGGCGTCCGGGGCGGTCTCGCGCACCAGCTCCGGCTCGGATTCCTGGAACAGTTCCTTGAAGCGCTCGTAGGACTGCTCGCGGGAGCGGAAGGTCACCTGCTCCACGCGGTCGTCCGCCTGCAGGGTGTCGCGGACCTGCTTGCAGCGGTCCGAGGAACAATCCTGGTCGTTAGCGGAGATGTCCTCGTCCAGCTCCACCATCACCTCGACGCGGTCTAAGTACAGGTCCTTCGTCTGCGTGGTGGCCTTGGAAATCAGCACGCCGGTGCCCACCAGCACCAGCGACAGCGCGGTGGTGATGATCAGCGCGATGGTCATGGTGAGGTTGCGGCCCAGGCCTTTGACACCCTCACGGAAAATAAACTCCCAGTTCACGGCTACCTCCTCACGTCCCCGTACACGCCGTTTTCCTCGTCGCGCACGATCTTGCCCAGCTGCAGTTCCACCACGCGTTTGCGCATCTCGTCCACCGCTCGCGCGTTGTGCGTGGACATGACCACGGTGGTGCCCATGCGGTTAATGCGTGCGAGCAAGGCCATGATTTCGTCGGCGGTGCCGGGGTCGAGGTTGCCCGTTGGTTCGTCGCAAAGCATGAGCTTTGGCTTATCGACGAAAGCTCTCGCAATAGCCACGCGCTGCTGCTCACCACCAGACAGCTCCCGCGGCATGCGGTTGGCTTTGGCGCCGAGGCCGACGAGCTCGAGGGCGTCGGGGACGAGTTTGGCGATGCGGTTTCTCGGCTTGCCGATGACCTCGAGCGCGAACGCGACGTTGTCGTAGACACTCAAGTTCGGCAGCAGACGGAAGTCCTGGAACACGTAGCCGATGGACTGGCGCAGCTTGTTCACCTGCTTGCCGCCCAGGGCGTTGACGTGGAAGTCGTTGAAGAAGATGTCGCCCGAGGAGACGTTCTCCTCGCGGATCAAAAGCTGCAGGAAGGTGGATTTGCCGGAGCCGGACGCGCCGATAAGGAACACGAACTCGCCGTCGGGGATGTCGAGCGTGACGTCGTCGAGCGCGGGGCGCGTGGACGTCGGGTACGCCTTGGTCACATGGTCGAATCGGATCACGCGACACACCTTACCTGTTACCAGTGTGACTGTAGTTATTGTTGGAGTTTCGCCCCACAACGAAAACGCGCCCCACTCCCCTTTGCCGGGAGCGAGGCGCCGTTAAGGCAGCGTCTTAGTCGTTGACGTAGAGGTACTGCTTGTTCACGAACTCGTCGAGCGCGAACACGGACAGCTCGCGGCCGAAGCCGGAGCGCTTCACGCCGCCGAACGGCAGGACTGCGGAGAAGTACTGGCCGAGGTTGACGTGGATCATGCCGGTGTCGATCTGGTCCGCGACCTTGATGGCGCGCTCGGGGTCGTCGGAGAAGACCGCGCCGCCGAGGCCCTGGTAGGAGTTGTTGGCCAGCTCCACGGCCTCTTCCTCGGAAGCTACCTTGTAGATCTCCGCGACCGGGCCGAAGAACTCCTCGTAGTAGACGTCGGAGCCGACCGGCAGATCGGTCAGCACCGCCGGGGAGTAGTAGGCGGAGTTCTCGTCCATCTCGCCGCCAGTGCGCAGGTTTGCGCCCTGGGCGACGGCGCGCTTGACCTGGTCGTCCAGGATCTCGGCCGCGCGGCGCGAGGACATCGGGAAGTACTCGTTCTCGCCCGGGTTGGACGGGTCACCCTTCGTGTAGCCCTCGGCGATTGCGACCATCTCGTCCACGAACTGGTCGTAGATGTCCTCCATGACGATGATGCGCTTGTTGGAGGTGCAGGCCTGGCCGGCGTTGTGCACGCGCTTGTCCCACGCCTCCTGGGCGGCGGCCTTCACGTCGGCGGCGTCGAGGATGACGTACGGGTCGGTGCCGCCGAGCTCGAGCACGACCTTCTTCAGGTTCTTGCCCGCGGTCTCCGCCACCTTGGCGCCGGCGCGCTCGGAGCCGGTGAGCGAGACACCCTGGACGCGCGGGTCCGCAATGATGGTCTCGATCTGCTCGTGGGTGGCGTAGACGTTGATGTACACGCCGTCCGGCAGGCCGGCGTCCTTGAGCACCTGCTCGAAGGCGGCCGCGGACTTCGGGGTGATCTCGGCGTGCTTGAGGATGATGCAGTTGCCGTTCATCAGGTTCGGGCCGGCGAAACGCGCGATCTGGTAGATCGGGTAGTTCCACGGCATGATGCCGAGCAGCGTGCCCAGCGGCAGGCGGCGCACGACGGCCTTGCCGCCTGAGACGTCGACCTTCTTGTCCGCGGAGTGCTCGGCGGCGTTGTCTGCGTAGAACTGCAGGATGTCGCCGGAGAAGTTCATCTCCCACTCGCCCTCCGGGATGGGCTTGCCCATCTCCTCGGCGGCGATCTGCGCGAGCTCGTTTGCGCGCTCCTTGAGCAACTGCGCTGCCTTGCCGACGATCTCCGCCCGCTCCTCGTAGGAGGTGTTGCGCCAGGTCTTGAACGCTTCCTCGGAGCGGCTCAGGATGTCCTGGATCTCCTGGTCTGTGGCGAATTCGAAGGTCTCCACGACCTCGTTGGTCACGGGGTTTTGCACGCGGTACTGGTTGGACATTGTGTTCCTTTCGGGGTTGGGTTTGTATCGATTGTGAACTCTATCACTATGCGCCGGGCCTGTAAGCACCGTCGCTCATTTTGATGCCTTGGTCTTGGCCCATGTAGGAGGTTTCCTGCGTCAGTGCGTCGAGAAGCGTCTTGTGGTTGTCCTCCACAACCTGCGCCAGCACCTCCGGATTGGCGCGCAGCAGATCGAAGCGCTGCTGCACGAGCGGGAGATCCAGCTCGGCAAACGGGCGGGACACGGCGTGCGGCACGTCGTAGATATCGGCCACCTCGTCGCCGTGCATGAGGCGGGTGGCGGTGTACATCCAGTCGTCGATGGACTCGTCCGGGAACGGCAGGAGCTCCTTGACGTTGGTGCGGAAGCCGTTGAACAGGGCCTCCACCAACGCACGCGACGCCTCATTCGGCTCGCCGTCGACGAAGTGGATCGCGTCGATCGTCTCCTGGGAAGCGTCGATGTCCGTCTCCGGCTCGAGGAGGTCGCCCGGGATGCCCAGCATCAGGCCCACGACCCGCCACAGGTAGAACAGGTCCTGCTCCTCCTCCAGGGTGAGGCGGTAGCCGAGGTTCCGCAGGTAGGTGAACGCAATGTAGGTGAAGTCGAACCAGGTACGGAACATGTCCAGCTCGCTGATTGGCGCACCCCACTCGGAGTAGTCCAGGCCGAGCTGCGTCTGCACGCGGCGCACGTGCGCGTGCATCGCGCGGACCATGCCGGTGTGGATGTAGCTGACGTTGCCTGGCTTGAGCCCGTCCTTCAGGTACACCGAGTAGATCCAGTTGGTGGTGTATGCCAGGCGGTGCACGGCACCCTCGGTGAGCTCGCCGGTGTTGACCAGGATGTCGGCGATAGACGGCGCCGAGTAGGTGTGGATCAGCGCGCCCGGGCCGAGCGAGAGGTTCTGCGCCAGCACCGGGATCGCCAGCGCCGCCTTCTGGCCGCGCTCAAGCCGCTCCCAGTCCACGCCGTCGAGGGCGGCGTTCATGTCGTCGATAAGCGCCTTGACCTCGGGCAGCGTATCGGCGTCCGCCTCGCCGCGCGCAAGTGCCGCGCGCAGGTTCGGCATGATGTCCTTGGCCTTGTTGCCGCTGGTGTACAGCGCGTCGGCGATCGGGTCCATCGCCCAAAACGCCTGCTCGAATCGCTTCGCCCGCTCTTCGCCAAACTTCTCGACGAATGCTTCGCGGCTCCCACGTGCCACCGGCCAATCAGTCCGGTTGTAGTGGTCCTGCGCGAGCGGGTTATCAACGAATGTCTGAGTCATGGTTGTGCTCCTTGTGTTGGGGACGGTCCGCGCGGGCTAGCGCAGGCCTTCTTTGGATGTGTCGTGCAGCTTGTACTCGGCCTTGACGTGCGGGGCCTTCTCGGCGACGTAGTCCTCGATCTGCTTGAACACGTCGGACCACGGCGGCTTGCCGTCCGCGGCCTTCTTCGCTTTCGCGGCCTGCGCGCCGGGGAGCTTGTCGCGCACGCGGTAAATGGCGGCCTCCGCCTTCGCCTTGAGCAGGAAGGCGATCTTCCAGTGCAGATACGGCGTGCCCTCGAAGCGGGACCCCTTGACCATGAACTTCGTGTCTTCGTCGCCGATGATCAAGGACAGCGCGCCGAGCACCTGCGCCGGCATCTTCGGGTCCAGGTCCTCGAGGATGCCCATCAGGGCGGTCGCCACACGCACGTGGTAGTCCGAGGAGTAGCCGCCGTTGGCGTAGATGAAGTCCGTCATCTTGCGCATCTCGTCGCCGGTCTTCGGGATCAGGCGCTCTTCGGCACCCATAAGGTAGAGCACCCACGCCCAGTACATGGCCACGTCGTCCCACTCCTCGCCGGTGTGCGGGCGGCCGAAAAATTCGTCCACACCGATCGGCATGAGCGCGAACCAACCCTCGCCGGAGACGAGGAAGGACGAGCCGATGGGGCGGCCGAACTCGTTGTAGTGGTCCGGGCCCCACAGCTTTTCCAGGCCGCGGTTGGCCTGAGCGTGCAAAAGACGCACGCGTACGGCGGCTTTCAGGCCGTCGCTGAAGCGGTCAAATACGCCCTTCTTGCCCAGGTCGACGAAGAACTTCACCGTCTCGATGATGCGGGTGAAGGACTCGATCTCGAACATCGCGGTCTCGCCGGTAGCCGCGGAGGTGCGGTCCTCCATCGTGGTGGCCCAGTAGGCGAAACCGATGGAAAGCAGCTCAGCGGACGGCGTGACGTTGTAGTAGGCGATGCGGCCGCGCTCGGCGGCTTCGAGGTCGATCCATTCCGGGATGTTGTCCACCTCGGCGAAAAACTTCACCAGCTCCGGCGACGGATCAGCGACCTTGTCGATTCCCTCGTTCAGCGCCGTTTCAAAATCAGCTCGGGACTTCTCTGCGCCGTCGCGCTTGAACGCCTCGGCGAGCTTGGCTCCGGTTTCATCGGTCTGCCACATGTGATCGTCGAGAAGCTTTGTTTGGAAGCTGGTATAGCCCTCCCACTCGTCGGCGACGGTGTGCCAGCGGTCAAACAAATTGTGGCGCAGCGTCGACCAACCCGGACGGCGCGTGCGGCGCTTCGGCGCTGGGCGAAGCGGCATGCCGTCACGGTAGAAGTACCGGAAATCCTCGAAGGGATTGTCCGACATCGGAAGGATTTCCGGATGCACCGGATGTTGGTATTGATGCTCCTCGCGGGCATCGGTGCTGGCAGTCATTCGTGTCACTTCCCTTTGACGTAGAGGCCCTGGCTTAGGGCGCCTGATATTGGGCCTTGTCGCAAACAAGCGCCGACAACCCTGTCGACCAGTCAAAACTGTTGTTTGTGCGATATGCGAACATTTTTGTGGTGTCAGTCACTTTTGCGTGGCCTTATACTATCGATTACACAAAAAGCCGGCAACCAGTTTTGCGGCGAATTTTTACAACGGAGGTTTGAGTGAGAAACGGCAAGACTTTTGGCAGCTTGACCACGTTTTTTGGCGGCAGGAACAGGGAAAAGGACCCGAACACGCTCGACCGCGAGGAAGCGTTCACCGACCGACAAACGCGCCAGGCAGAACACTCGGAGCAACCCGGCGTGAGCGGCGACGTCATTGCGCTCACCGCCGTCGACGTCGAGCGCGCCCACGGCATCGCCTTGATCACGTTGCAAACCCGCGACGGCTCCCCCATCCCCGGCTACGAGCCAGGCTGCCACGCAGACTTTTTGCTGCACTCCCCCGAGGGCGAGGAGCTTGTGCGCCAGTTCTCCCTGTTCCCCATGCACCGCCTCGGCACCGAAGAAGCTGACCAGCGCGCCATCTACGGCATCGAGGTGAAGCTGGAGACGGATTCGCGCGGCGGCTCCATCGCCGCCCACAACATCGAACCGGGCGACACGGTGCGCATCCTGCCGCCCCGCAATAACTTCGCCCTGGCTCCCGGCGCGAAACGCTCGATCCTGGTGGGCGCAGGCGTGGGCATCGCCCCGATTTTCTCGCTCGCCCGAGAGCTGCAGATCCAGCAGGCGGACTACTCCGTGCTGTATTTCGCGTCCAGCCAGGAGCGGGCGTTGATGCGCCACCTCATTGACACCTACCTCCACGGCCAGACCAAAAGCATCTTCGCCACCGGGGAGCGCGACAAGCAGTCCGGCTACATCAAGGAGGCCCTCGCCGCCTCAGACACCGCCCCGGAGGACACCCACCTGTACGTCTGCGGGCCGCAGGGCTTCATGGACGGCGTCATCGAGGTCGCGACCGAGCACCTGCCCATGGCCAACATCCATTTCGAGGCCTTCCGCGCCGCGGAGGAAACGCTCGCCGGCAACCACGACGCGGACGGCCCGTTCGAGGTCGTGCTCAACGGCGAGACCTACGAGGTGCCGGAGGGCCAGAGCGTCCTGGACGTCTTCGAGGACGAGGACGTGCCGATTCTGTCGCAGTGTTCGGAAGGCACGTGCGGCACCTGCATCATGCGCGTCGTGGACGGCACCCCGGACCACCGCGACAGCATCTTCACCGAGGAGCAGCACGAAAACGGCGCCTTTGCCACGTGCGTCTCCCGCTCGCTGTCGCCCACCCTCGCTTTGGAGCGGTGGAGGAACCTGCGCGGCTAAAGCATGCGCACCATCACCACGCCCGCCAGCACGATGGCAAGGCCTGTGAGGCGGTAGGGCGTGGGCGCGCTGCGCCGCCCGCCGGTGCCCACACCGAGGGATTCGAGCACCTGGCCGCAGATGATGTTGCCCACCAGCGCCGCAATCACGGTGGTGCCGGTGCCCAGGATCGGCGACAGCGCAGCGCCGCCGAACACGAAGAACGCGCCGAGCATGCCGCCGAGCCACATCCACCACGGCCCTGGCGCGATCCCGGTGGCCAGCGCCCGGCGCGGCCCGGACAGCACCACGGACATCACTGCCAGCAGCACAAGACCGACCACCAGCGAGATTTGGCCGGCCTGCAGCGAGCTACCCAGCGCGCGGCCGAGGTGACCGTTGACGGCGGTTTGGGTGGCCGAGCCCATGCCCATGACCACACCGGAGGCGCGCAGCGCCCACAAAGCGGCGCCTTCGGCGGTGCCGTGGATGGTTCGTGTGCGCCCGATCTCCAGCACCATGGCGATGCCGCCGACCACGATCAGCGCGCCCAAAAGGCGCAGCGGGCCCACTGACACCTGCGGCGACTGAAACAGCCCGAACCGGTCGATTAACAGCCCCATGATCACCTGGCCCAGAATCGGCAGGATCACCGTCTGCACGGGGCCGAGTTTGGGAAACAGGACGATGTTGCCGGCGATGAACATCACGCCCATGAACCCGCCGAGCCATGCCCACCACGGTTGCGAGGCGGCCGTCGATAAGTCTGGCACCAGTGCCCCACTCGCACCCCAAGAAATAACGGAGGCGACCACCACCGCAATGATGAAGGACACAAACGTCGCGCCGATCGGCGAGCCGACGCTTTGCCGCAGCCGGGTGTTAATCGCGGTCTGGACGGGCACGATCGCGCCCACCAGCATGGCTAAAAGCAGCAGCATGTGTTCTCCTCCCTCAAGCTGAACAGGCAGCCGGGGCGAAGTGCGCCCGGCTGCCTGCCCTACACGTTGCGACGGCTACTTATCCGTCGGGATCGTGTCCATGTTCTCCAGCATCTTGGCCACGTAGCCGGTGTTGAACTCGCCGGAGCGGAACTTGTCGCTGTTGAGCAGCTGGGCCTGGAACGGCGCGGTGGTGACCACGCCGTCGACCTTGAGCTCGTCGAGCGCGCGCAGGGTGCGCTCGATGGCCTCGTCGCGGGTGTCCGCCCAGCAGATGAGCTTGCCCACCATGGAGTCGTAGAACGGCGGGATGGTGTAGCCGGTCTCGATGTGGGTGTCCATGCGCACGCCGAACCCGCCCGGGGTGCGGTAGTGCTCGATCTTGCCGGGGCGCGGGGCGAAGTTCTCGTTCGGGTCCTCGGCGTTGATGCGGCACTCGATGGCGTGGCCGCGGATCTGGATGTCGTCCTGGGTCAGGCGCAGCTTCTGCCCGGAGGCGATGCGCAGCTGCTCCTGGATCAGGTCCACACCGGTGATCATCTCGGTGACCGGGTGCTCCACCTGGATGCGCGTGTTCATCTCGATGAAGTAGTACTTGCGCTCGATGTTGTCGAAGACGAACTCGACGGTGCCGGCGTTTTTGTAGCCCACCTCTTTACAGAGGTTGATGGCGGCTTCTTGGAGGCCGGCGCGCAGCTCGTCGTCAATTGCGGGCGAGGGCGCTTCCTCAATGAGCTTCTGGTTGCGGCGCTGCGAGGTGCAGTCGCGCTCGCCAAGCGCGATGGCGTTCTCGCCGTCCGCGAGCACCTGGATCTCAATGTGGCGGATGTCGGTGAGGAAGCGCTCGATGTAGACGGACGAGTCGTTGAACGCGGACTGCGCCTCGTTCATGATCTCGTTGAGGTCCTTTTCCAGCGTGTCCTCGGACTCCACGACTCGCATGCCTCGGCCACCGCCGCCAGCGGCGGCCTTAATCAGAAGTGGGAAGCCAGTTTGCTTTGCGACGTCTAAAGCTTCCCCGAACTCAGTCACCACACCATCGGAGCCGGGCACCGTGGGCACGCCGGCGGCCTGCGCGATCTTCTTCGCCTCGATCTTGTCGCCCATGCGGCGGATGTGCTCCGACGACGGGCCGACGAAGCCGATGTTTTCGTCCTCGACCATCTTGACAAAGTCGGCCTTCTCGGAGAGGAAGCCGTAGCCGGGGTGGATGGCGTCGGCCTTGAACGCCATTGCGGCGGAGACGATCAGCTCGGGGCTGTTGTAGCTCTTCGCGGCGTTGGCCGGGCCGATGCACACGGCCTGGTCCGCTTCCTTGACTGGCAGGGAGTCGCGGTCGCCCTCCGAGTACGCGAGGATGCTCTTGATGCCGAGCTCCTTGCAGGCGCGGATGACGCGCAGCGCGATCTCGCCGCGGTTGGCAATGAGGACGCTGTTCAGCAGCTTTTCAGATTCAGCCATGGGGTACCTACTTCGGCTCGATGACCATCAGCGGCTGGCCGTGCTCAACGGCATCCTCGTTGTCCACGAGGATCTCGGTGACGGTGCCGGCGGTCTTCGCTTCGATGTTGTTCATCAGCTTCATCACCTCGACGATGCACAGCACCTGGCCGACCTCGACGGTGTCGCCGACCTTCACAAACGGGTCCGCGCCCGGCTTCGGTGCGGCGTAGAAGGTGCCCACCATCGGGGACTTGACCTCGATGCCGGTACCGGAGCTTGCCGGAGCAGCAGCTTCCGGCTTCGGGGCCTCTTCCTTCGGAGCCTCCGCAGGCGCCGGGGCCTCGGCCGGAGCAGGAGCCGGTTCCGGTGCCGGTGCCGGTGCTTCAGCCTTCGGCGCTTCCGGTGCGGCCGGTGCCGGTGCCGGGGCGGCAGCCGGGGCCGCCTTGAGGTGGCTCAAGCCACCCGGGGTCTTGGACAGGGCGAGCTCGATGTCGCCGTACTTGATGGACAGCTCTTCGATGTCGCCGGACTGGTTAACCCACTCAAGCAGGGACTTCAGCTCGTTGAAGTTGGTGGTGTCAGACATGGTTTACTGCTCTCCTTTTTTGGTCAGGTTGATTTCGAGGTCGTCGGTCTTGAGGTGGAATTCGCCGGAAGTGGTGGTCTCGTAGATCTTCTGCACGAGCTTGGTCAGCTCGCCGCCCGGCACGCCTTCGCCCTGGCCCGCGCGGCCCTCGGCGACGAAGCGGCGCATCTCGTCCACGTTGTTGCCGGGGATGTTGGCGCGCAGCAGCAGCGTGTCGATGTCGTCGTCCGGGTACTGCTCCTTCAGGCCCGGCAAGCGCGGCTCGAGCTCCGGGCGGCCCTCCTTGATCTCGGAGGATCCGTTGGCCTTGATCTTCTCCAGCGCGTCCGGGTCGATCGGCGCGAGCGGCTCGCCGTAGTGGCCGAGCGCGTACTTCTTAATCTCGTTCGGCACCACGGAGTAGCGCTCGCCGGAGATCACGTTCATCACAGCCTGCGTGCCCACGAACTGGGCAAACGGGGTGATCATGATCGGGTACGCCAGCTCCTCGCGCACGCGGGCCGTTTCGTAGAGCAGGTCCTCGAAGCGGTCCGACAGGCCGGCGGTTGCCAGCTGGGATTCGAAGTTTGTGAGCATGCCGCCCGGCAGCTGGTGCATGTAGTGCACGCCGTCGAACGCGCGGGGCTTGCCCACGGGCTTGTCCTCGCGGTCCGCGATCTCCTGCAGCTTCTGGCTGGCGTTGTCCACACGCTCGTCGTCGATGTTGACGGTGTAGCCCAGCGCGCGCAGGTCGCGGGCGAGCGCCTGGGTGGCGGGCTGGCCCTGGCCGTTGGCCAGGGGGGCGATCGAGGTGTGGATGGAGTCCACGCCGAGCTCCGCCGCGTAGATATAAGTCAGCGGGGACAGGCCGGTCAGCGAGTGGGTGTGGACCTCCAGCGGCAGGTCGTTGCCGATGGCGCTGCGGATCGCCGGGATCAGCGTCTTCATGCGGTCCGGGGTGAGCAGGCCGCCGGCGTCCTTCAGCATGATGCGGTCGACGTCGGTGCGCTCCACCAGCTCCTGGGCCTTGTCGATGTAGAGCTCGTCGGTGTGCACCGGGCTCAGGCAGTAGGACAGGCAGCCGTACGTCTCGGCGCCGAGCTCCTTGGCCAGGATGAGGGTGTCGGCGATGTTGTCGATGTCGTTGAGGCCGTCGAAGGCGCCGATGACGCGGAAGCCGTTGGCGTAGAGGCGCTCAACCCACGCGTGGATGACGTCGTCAGGCAAAAAGTCGAAGGACGCGAGGTTGCGGGAGCGGACCATGGAGCGGAACTTGGTGTTCGGCGCGGCCTCGTGCACCTTGCGCACGCGCTCCCAGGGGTCCTCCCTGAGGTAGCGCACCGGCACGTCGAACTGGATCGGGGCGACCAGGTCGACGTGCTCGAAGCCGGCGTTGGTGACGTCGTCGAGCAAGTCCATGATGTGCTCGGTGCGCATGCGGGTCGCCCAGATGGACTGGTGCGCGTCGCGCAGCGTGGTGTCGATGATCTTGATTTCTCGCTCGCTGTCCGCCGGTCGACCACCCGCGGCGAAGATTTCAGCGAGGCTCTCTGTGCTCAGCTCTTCTGGGCTAAGTGCCATTGTTCCTCCTTAGAAACGCCAGACCGTGGCTATTGCCGAGTGGCTCGCCACCGTTGCGCTCAATGTACGCCCGGAAAAGTGTGGCGCGCGACTCATTTCGTTCCAAAGTTGTGAAACCGCACCTTGCGGGCGGATATGCGTGGCAAACCACTCCCCCCCGTTCTGGGGTGCGCGTGGAGCACGCGCGTTCGCATAACGAACAACCGCCAGAGGATGCCATCGCGAAAGAGTGCCCGTGAGCTGCAACTTCTCCCCTCAGCCCCGGACCGACCCCACTCCAACAAACGTGTTTCGGGTCATTCCGCATCCGAAAACGTGATCTGGGCAATGCATTTTCGGTCAAACAACAGTCTCCGAAGGAGGACCCGTGAGTACCACACACCGCTTCTCAATGGGTACGACCCATATCGAGGCAGAACGCCCGGCAGACAGGAAGTCTCTCGGCGCCAGCCTCATCGGCCAGCTGCTCGAATGGTTCGAGTGGAGCTCCTACGCCGTGTTCGCTCCGTTCATCGCAGCCGCCTTCTTCGACAAATCCGACCCCACCTCAGCACTGCTGGCCACCTTCGGTGTCTTCGCCGTCGTCTTTTTGGTCCGCCCGCTCGGCGGGATTATCTTCGGCCGCATCGCGGACCGCGTGGGCCGCAAGAACGTGCTGATGATGACGATCATCATCATGGCGTTGTCCGCCGTGATCATCGGCGTCATGCCCACCTACGAGCAGATCGGCATCTGGGCGTCCGTCATCCTCCTGCTGGTGCGCGTGATCCAGGGCTTCGCCCACGGCGGCGAATCCGCCACGGCCAACAGCTACATCCCGGAGATCGCCCCACGCGACCGCCGCGGCAAGTGGGGCTCGATGGTCTACATGTCCATTTTCGGCGGCTCAGTGATCGCCTACACCCTCGGCGGCATCATTTCGCTTGTGCTTAGCGACGAGCAGATCGGCGCGTGGGGCTGGCGCATCCCGTTCTGGCTGGGCGCCGCTGCAGCGTTCGTGGCCCTGTACCTGCGCCGCCACATGCAGGAATCCGAGCACTTCAACGAGATCCAGGAGGGCGGCGCCGAGTCCTACGACGCCCTGTCCGCCACCCGCCCGCAGACCCCGGTGCGCTCCAACTGGATGAACATCCTACTGGTCATCGGCATGGTCTCCGGTGTGACGGCCGCGCACTACACCTGGACATCCTACGTCTCCACCTACGCGATCACCCACGAAGGCATGTCCACCCAGGGCGCGTACTGGGTGTCCGTGTTCGCGCAGACCTGCGGCCTGATTGCCCTGCCGCTGTGGGGCGCGCTGTCGGACCGCATCGGCCGCAAACCGGTGATGTACACCTTCGCCATTGCGGTCGGCCTGCTGCAGATCCCGCTGATGGGCATGATCGATTCCCGCCCGTGGACCATGCTGGTGGCCGCCACTATCGCCGTGGTGGCCGTCGCCGCCGGCGGCGCGCTTTTGGCCCCCGTGATGGCGGAGGTCTTCCCCACCTCCCAGCGCACCAGCAGCATCGGCTTCGCCTACTCGCTATCCGTGGCCGTCTTCGGCGGCACCGCGCCGTACATCTTCCAGTGGTTCACCGCCCACGACCTGACGCACATCTCCGGCATCTACGTGGTGGTGCTGTGCGTGCTCACCCTGATCAGCATGAAGATCCTGCCGGAGACCAAGGGCATCGACCTCCGCGACGCCTAAGGGCGCTTAGGCCTCCTGCTGCTGCGCCATGCGCCAGCGGATGCCGGCCTCCAAGAACCCGTCGATGTCGCCGTCGAGGACCTTCTGCGGGTCGCCGACCTCGTAGTCGGTGCGCAGGTCCTTGACCATCTGGTACGGGTGCAGCACGTAGGAGCGCATCTGGTTGCCCCAGCTGGCGTTGCCGCCGGCGCCGAGCGCATCCATCTCGGCCTTTTCCTCCTGGCGCTTCTTCTCCAGCAGCTTGGACTGCAAGACGTTGAGCGCCGAGGCCTTGTTCTGGATCTGGGACTTCTCGTTCTGGCAGGTCACCACAATGCCGGTGGGGATGTGCGTGATGCGCACCGCGGAGTCGGTGGTGTTCACGCTCTGCCCGCCGGGACCGGAGGAACGGTAGACGTCCACGCGAATGTCGGAGTCGGGGATGTCGATGTGGTCGGTCTGCTCCACCACCGGCAGCACCTCCACCTCGGCGAACGAGGTCTGGCGGCGCGCTTGGTTGTCAAAAGGCGAGATGCGCACCAGCCGGTGCGCACCCTGCTCTACGGACAGCTGGCCGTAGAGGTACTCGCCGTGCACCACGAAGGTGGCCGATTTAATGCCAGCTTCCTCCGCATACGAGATGTCGTACACGTCCACCTTGTGGCCGGCCTTTTCGGCCCAGCGGGTGTACATGCGCATGAGCATCTCGGCCCAGTCCGCCGCGTCCACGCCGCCCGCGCCGGAGCGGATGTTCACCACGGCCTCGCGCTGGTCGTACTCGCCGGAGAGCATGGTCTGCACTTCCAGCGAGTCGATTTGCGCGGCCACGTCTTCCAGTTCCTCGTCGGCCATGGAGGCGTCGCCTTCTTCTTCGGCGAGTTCGTACATCACCGGCAGGTCGTCGATACGCGAGCGCAGTGACGTGACCTTCTTTAGTCGCGCCTGCACATTCGACAGCTCGGTGGTGACCTTTTGCGCGTGCGCGGGGTCGTCCCAAAGCGACGGGTCCCCGGCTTGGGCCTCCAGCTCGCGGGCGCGCTCGCGCAGGACGTCCAGGTCCATCACCTTCTCAATGGTGGAAAGTGTGGAGCTTAAGTCCTTGATCCGCGTCTGAGTTTCCGGCTGCATAGGGGCAAAGTCTAGCGAACCGCCTGACGCGGCCACCAAGACGGGATACAGTGGCTTGCGACCCCACACGGGTGCCCGGGGCACCGGGCTGAGATCGCGCTAACGCCCGCGCGAGCACCGTTCGAACCTGTCTGGTTAGAACCAGCGAAGGAAGGAGAAGGTCGTGGCTCACGACATCTATGCACATGAAATCCACCCGAAGCACTCCTACGCCCCGATTGTGAAGGACGGGCTCGAGGTTCCGGAGACCGCAATTGCGCTGGATGATTCCCCCACCGGCCCGAACGAGCCGTTCAAGATCTACCGCACCCGCGGCCCCCACGCGGAGCCGGAGGTGGGCCTGCCCAGCCTGCGCGGCGAGTGGATCGCGGCGCGCGGGGATGTGCAGGAGTACTCGGGCCGCGAGCGCAATTTGCTTGACGACGGCCGCGCGGCCGTCAAACGCGGCGCCGCCAGCGAGGAGTGGCGCGGCGAGACCCGCACACCGCTGCGGGCGAAAGACGGCAAGCGCGTGACCCAGATGGCCTACGCCCGCCGCGGGGAGATCACCCGCGAGATGGAGTTCGTCGCGCTTCGCGAGCACTGCGACGTGGAAAAGGTGCGCGAAGAGGTCGCTGCGGGCCGCGCGATCATCCCGAACAACGTCAACCACCCGGAGAGCGAGCCGATGATCATCGGCAACGCGTTTTTGACCAAGATCAACGCCAACATCGGCAACTCCGCGGTGACCTCTTCTATCCGCGAGGAGGTGGACAAGCTGCGCTGGGCCACCCGCTGGGGCGCGGACACCGTGATGGATCTATCCACCGGCGACGACATCCACGCCACCCGCGAGTGGATTCTGCGCAACTCCCCCGTGCCGATTGGCACCGTGCCGATCTACCAGGCGCTGGAGAAGGTGAACGGCATCGCTGAGGACCTGACCTGGGAGATCTTCCGCGACACCGTGATCGAGCAATGCGAGCAGGGCGTCGACTACATGACCGTCCACGCCGGCGTGCGCCTGCCGTACGTGCCGCTGACCTCCAAGCGCGTCACCGGCATCGTCTCCCGCGGCGGCTCGATCATGGCCGGCTGGTGCCTCGCGCACCACAAGGAATCCTTCCTGTACGAGAACTTCGACGAGCTGTGCGAGATCTTTGCCAAGTACGACGTCGCATTCTCGCTTGGCGACGGCCTGCGCCCCGGCTCCGTGGCCGACGCCAACGACGCCGCCCAGTTCGCCGAACTGAAAACCATCGGCGAGCTGTGCAAACGTGCCTGGGACCATGACGTGCAGGTGATGATCGAGGGCCCGGGGCATGTGCCGCTGGACATGATCCAGGTCAACAACGAAAAGGAAGAGCAGTGGTGCGGAGGCGCGCCGTTTTACACGCTCGGCCCCCTGGTCACGGACATCGCGCCGGGCTACGACCACATCACCTCCGCCATCGGCGCGGCCAACATCGCGGCCGGCGGCACGGCGATGCTGTGCTACGTCACCCCGAAGGAGCACCTGGGCCTGCCCAACAAGGACGACGTGAAAACCGGCGTGATCACCTACAAGGTCGCCGCCCACGCAGCCGATGTGGCGAAGGGCCACCCGGGGGCGCGCGACTGGGACGACGCGATGAGCAAGGCCCGTTTCGAGTTCCGCTGGCACGACCAGTTCGCCCTGTCCCTGGACCCGGAGACGGCGCAGTCCTACCACGACGAGACGCTGCCGGCGGAGCCCGCGAAGACGGCGCACTTCTGCTCCATGTGCGGGCCGAAGTTCTGCTCCATGCGCATCTCGCAGGACATCCGCGACGAGTTCGGCGACCAGATCGCGGACCTTGGCATGCCGTCGTTCGACTTCGACGCCGATTCCCCGGCCGCATCCTCTGACGCGCGCGAGGGCGAGCAGGAGATGGCGCGCGAGTTCCGCGACTTGGGCTCGAACGTGTACCTCAAGGAGGGCGAGGAGTCCCCGACTGCGCCATAATGGCCGCGTGACCGATACGCAGCAGTTTATTTCCGACCACCGCAACGATTCCGACGCCGAGCTCGCAGCCGCGCTCGTGCAACACGCCGGCCAGCTGGCGCTGCGCATGCGCGGCGAGGGCCTTGAGGCGGAGGTGAAAACCTCTGTCTCCGACGTGGTTACGCAAGCGGACCGCGCTGCCGAGGAGTTCGTCGCCGAGGTACTCGAGGCGCTGCGCGGCGACGACGGCGTGATCGGCGAGGAGGGTGCCTCCCGCCCGTCCGCCACCGGCCGCACGTGGGTGATCGACCCGGTCGACGGCACCTACAACTTCTCCCAGGGCTCGGACTACTTCTGCTCAGCGCTCGCGCTTACCGACGACAACTCCGCCCACTCCCCCGCCATCGGCGCCGTGCACCGCCCCGCCACGGACACCACGTGGATCGCGGCGGACGGCGTGGCCACGCGCGACGGGGTGGAGCTTGGGGGGTTGGCGGAGTCGACGCTAGGCGAAAGCGCAGTGGTGACCTACCTGCACCCGACGTTTATGGCCAACGACAATGTGCGCGAGGCGTGGCTGCGCGTGATTTCCGGCGCGGCGACGATGCGCATGATGGGCGCCGGTTCTGTTGACCTGTCGAACCTCGCGTCCGGGCAGATGGGCGCGTGGCTGCAGCACACCGTGCCGGACTGGGATTGGCTGCCGGGCAAGGCGCTGGTCGAGGCCGTCGGCGGGCGCTGCATCAAGGTCGACGCCGGTGGCGTGACCTGGTGCGTTGCCGGTAACCCGCGGATCGTGGACGAGATCGCCGAGCGCCTGCGCGGTTAGTTGCCCGGGCTAGGGCAAGCGGAAGCCGCCGGGGATGTCGCCGAGCACGGCGTCCATGCGCAGCGCACCCGTCGGCGCGTGCAGCGGGCCCTGCAGCGGGGTGCGGCACGCCACGTTGAACGGCGGGCCCCAGATGCCGCCGTTGATCATGCCGATCACGCGGTCGCCCACCATCAGCGGCGCGCCCGAGTCGCCCTGCATGGCGCAGACCTGGTTGGTGTTGCGCGCCTCCCAATCGGTGTAGGTGAAACCGCAGGTGGTGCCGGAGGCCACGCCGGTTTTGCACACCACGCCGCCCGGCTTCACCGGTGCGCCGCCCAGGTGGTTGACGGTCACGCCGTTGTAGGAGCGGGTGACCTCGGTGTTGTCGGCGAGCGTGATCACCGCGTAGTCCAGCTCGCGGTTGACGTGTGTGATCGTGCCGGTGCGGCCGAGCTGCCAGGAGTCCGCGGAGCGCACGGCGTCGCCGACGTTGCCGCAGTGGCCGGCGGTGACGGCGATTTTCTCGCCGCGGTCGTTGTAGCCGGCCGCCGTGGTGGTGCACATGACTTCCTTGCCGGGTTCGGAGCCGACATACAGCGGGGTGCTTGGGCCGTAGAGGGCGCGGCCGCGGCGTCGTGCGTCCTCGGATTCCGTTGGGGTGCGCGGGGCGTCGAAGAAGGAGCCGGGGACGCGGTGCAGGACCTTGTCCGCCGTGGGCTTTCCGGCCAGGGCTTTGGACACCGGGTCGGTGCGCCACACGTAGTTGAGCAGGTCGCCCACCGGCGCCTCCGCCTGTTGAGCGTGCGCCGCGGAGCTGCCGATAGCCGCCGAGGTGGCAATCAGAAACGCGGCGGTAAGCAGGCGGGCGGCGGACGAAAGGCGCATAACAACCCCAATCACATTGGCAACATGAGCATCAACAGAGACATTCAACCACATCCCTCACCTCCGCGGGCCAGTAACCGCAAACGTGGCTCATGCGCGCCTGAGGCGGTACCTTGAGCGCATGCACGTAGCCGTCAACGCCGAACAGCATCAACCCCAGCAGCAACACCCCCGCCTGATCGTCCCGGATCTCGCGCGCGGCACCGCCCTGTTGGGCATCGCGATGGCCAACGCCGCCCAGGCGTGGGTAATCAACGATTGGTCAGAGGACCAGTCCCGGGTGGGCTGGTCCGTCGGCGGTGTGCGCCCAGACAGCGTGATCGACCAGATAAGTGCCGTCTTCGCGGCCATGTTCATCCACGTGCGCGGCCTGCCGATGTTCTCCACACTGCTGGGCTTCGGCTTCGGCCTAGTGGCGGCCAGCCTGTACCGCAAGCACTACCCCGCCAAGCAGGCCCGGCGCGTGCTGTACCGCCGCTACGGCGCACTGGCGCTGTTCGGTGTGGCGCACATGTTCTTGCTGTTCTACGGCGACATCATGTTCACCTACGGGCTGGTGGGCATACTGCTCGCCGCGATGCTCACGCTCAGTTCAAAAACGCTGCGCATCATCGCCTACACCCTCCTCGGCCTGTTCACGGCCCTCGGCGTCGCCGGCGGCATCGCGTCGTTCTACTTCGACGCCTCCGGCGGCTTCAACCAGTCCGAACCCACCGCCACCTTCGACACCTTCGGGGCGTATTTTTCCTCCAACCTGGATATGACACTCGGGCTGCTGGTCGCGCAGCCGTTCGCGGTGCTGCAGCTGTTGTCGCTTGCCATCATCGGCTACGTGTGGGCGAGGGAGCAAGTGCTTACCGACGTCCACGCGCACCGCCGCACCCTCATCACCTGGAGCATTATCACCGGGCTGGTCGTCCTCTGCGTCGGCCTGCCCTGGGGCTTAGCCGCCGCGGGCGTGCTTCCGGACGAGTGGGAGCTGCCGCTGTTCGTGTTCAACCAGGCGTTCGGCTACCTCACCGGCCCGGGCATCCTGGCGCTGCTCGCGCTGGCCACAGACGAGCTGAACAACCGGGTCCCGGGTTGGGCGCGCGCGTTTGTGGCGCTGGGCAAGCGCTCGATGTCGGGCTACCTGGCACAGTCGTTCCTCTTCATCGCGATCTGCACCCCGGCGTTTTTGGGCATCGGCCTGGACACCTCGGTCACCGGCAAGCTCATCATCGGCTTTGTGGTGTGGTTGATTTCCCTGCTGCTGGCGGTGGTGCTGGACCGGGCGGGCAAGCAGGGCCCGTTCGAGTGGGCGCACCGCCGCCTCTCCTACGGCAAGACGGGAAGGATTGAGCCGAAATATGATCAGCCTCAAATCACTGCATGAGATGACGCCGCTTGAGGTCCACCAGCTGTACAAGCTGCGTGTGGACGTCTTCGTGGCCGAGCAGAACTGCCCCTTCAACGAGATCGACGACCAGGACGCGAGCCCTGACACCCGCCACATCCTCGCCTTCGACGGCGACACGCTGGCCGGCTGCGCGCGGGTCTTCCCCACCGAGGACGGCTCGCGCTTCGGCCGGTTTGTGGTCAACCCCGATTTCCGCGGGTCCGGCCTCGGACCGGAGATCGTGCGCACCGGCATCGAATACACCGAGCGCTTCGACGGCGACCTCATCGTGGAGGCCCAGTCCGGCCTGGTGGGCTACTACGAGCAGTTCGGGCTCGTTGCCGAGGGCGAGGAGTTCCTCGACACCGGCGTCCCGCACAGGAAAATGCGGCTGGCCCGCTAGGGCTGGCTACGTGTCGGACCTGCGGTCGTCGACAAGCGTGTCGTTCTCGCCGCTGCGATCCAACCTGAAGCCCTCGGGGAGCTTCCAGGAATCGTCCTCCGCGTCGTACTCGAGCTCGGGGCGCTCGACCTCGTTGCCTTCCGAGTCGTAACCCGGCGCGGGCTTGTTCTCGCCCTCCTCGAGCTTCTCCGCGGTGTCGGTCTTCTCCCAGGTGCGGGAGCGGGTCTTGCGCGCTGCGGCGGAGTCGTCGTTCATCGCCTTGATCAGCGAGTACATCATGACGAAGTACATGAAGAAGAACGGCAGCGCGATGATGATCACCACTTGCTGCAGGGCTTCAATGCCGGAGTCGTTGATGAACAGCAGCGCGCCGGTGACCAGGCCCACGGCCACGACCCAGCCCACGCGGTAGAAGGTGGGCGACTTGTTCTCCTCGCCGGAAGCAAACATGTCCATCACCAGGGCGGCGGAGTCCATGGATGTGACAAAGTAGAACACGATCACCACAAGTGCCACGGTGCCGGTGACGGCGTACAGCGGGTACTCCGCAAGCAAGGTAAACAGCGCCTGCGGGGTGTCGCCCTCCTCCACCACCGGGGTGGTGAGCACGCCCGGGTCGCGCTCCTCCATGTCGATGGCGGCGCGGCCGAAGATGGAAAACCAGATCAGGTCGAAGGTGGTGGGCAGAAGCAGCGTGCCGCCGATGAACTCGCGCACCGTGCGGCCGCGGGAGATGCGGGCGAAGAACATGCCCACAAACGGCGACCAGCAAATCGTCCACGCCCAGTAGAACGCGGTCCAGGTGGCGTGCCAGCCCGGGTTGTCGTTGTAGGAGTCCACCCAGAACATCAGCTCCGGCAGCGACTGGGCGTAGATGCCCACAGACTCCGTGATCTGGCCCAGCAGCTTCAGCGTGGGGCCGGTGAGCAGCACGAAGATCATCAGCAGGATCGTGCCGGCGATGTTCAGGTTGGACAGGATCTTCACGCCCTTGTCCAGACCCGTGGCCACGGAGATCGAGGCGGCGATGGTGATCGCGCAGATGATGCCGATTTGTACGGGGGTGACCAGTGGGACGTCCCAAAGAATGTTCATGCCCGCAGAAATCTGCAGCACACCCAGCCCCACGGACACAGCGAGGCCGAAGACGGTGCCGATGATGCCCAGCGCGTCGAGCAGCTTGCCCGGGGTGTCGTACACCGTTCCGCCGAGCAGCGGCGAGAACATCGACGACATGCGCGCGGGCATCTTTCGCTTATAGACGAAGTACCCCACGGCCAGCCCAGGCAACGTGAAGATGACCCACATGTGGATGCCGAAGTGGTAGTACGTGAACTGGAACGCCTGGATAATCGCGTCGCGGCTCATGGAGTCGTAGCCCCCGCGCGGCGGGTTGTAGGCGTGGTTGAGCGGCTCGGCAGCGCCCCAGAACATCAGCGTGGCGCCCATGCCGGCGGCGAACAGCATGGCGAACCAGACGGGGTAGGAATACTCCGGCTCGTCGTCATCATCGCCCAGGCGGAGGTTGCCGTAGCGGGAGACGAACACCACGATGAGGAAGATCAGCGTGGCGGAGACGCCGCCGATGTAGAGCCACGTGAAGTGGTCCATCAGCCAGCCGGAGACGGCCGCGTAGGTTTGACGGGCCTAGTCGCCGAACGCCAAGGTGGCGGCGACGAACACCAGGATGAAACCCAGCGCGGAGAAGAAAATGAGGGGATCAGATTGCAAACGGCGTGTGCGCGCCATGCGTGGTCCTCTCTAAATTCTTGGCAGCGCTAACGGCCGGGCTTGATCAGCGTGCCGGCGGCAGACGAGGTGACGGCGGAGCCCACCAGGACACCCACGGTGTAGAGGATGCCGGTGACCCCCAGCATCTGCAGCAGCCAACCGAAAAACAGCGCGCCAACAACGGCGCCGGCGATTGCGACGACCCAACGGCCCATAGTGAAAAACCTTCCTCAAGCTTTATCCGGAGATCTACGGTGTGTCCGCACCACGGTACCGATTTGCTAGGCTCAGCCTCTGCAACGCGAGTGTGAGAGGGATGAAAACCGTGGCGAACAGCGTGGAAAACAACGAACAAAAACTCCTCGAGCGATTCATGTGGCTTTCCATCGCCGCATCAGCACTGACCATCGCGCTGAAAGCGACTGCAGCGCTTGTGACGGGCTCCGTGGGCTTTCTTTCAGACGCCATCGAATCCGGAATTAACCTCATCGCCGCCGCGGTGGGCCTGTGGGCGCTGAAGCTGTCCGCCAAACCTGCGGACGCCAACCACCACTTCGGCCACGCCCGCGCCGAATATTTCTCGGCACAGGTGGAAGGTTCACTGATTCTGCTGGCGTCGGTGGCCATCATCTACACCGCCGTAGACAGGCTGATCAACCCCGTGCCGGTAGAGCAGCTCGGCATCGGCCTTGCGTTTTCTGTGGCTGCGACGGTGCTCAACGGCGCGGTGGGTGTGCTACTTATCCGCGCGGGCAAGAAGTACCGCTCCACCGCCCTCGATGCCGACGGGCACCATTTGCTTACCGACGTCTGGACCACCGTCGGCGTCATCGTCGGCATGGCGCTGGTGTGGCTGACGGGCTGGCAACCCCTGGACCCGATCGTGGCGCTGATCGTGGGCGCAAACATCATGTTCACCGGCTACAAGCTGCTCAAGGGCGCAATCCAAGGCCTGCTGGCGGAGTCGCTGCCGAAGGAAGAAAACCAGATCGTGCACGCCTACCTGGACGAGTACGGCGCCGCCAACGGCGTGAAGTTCACCTCCGTGCGCACCACCGCCGCCGGCCGCGAGCGCATGGTCAACCTGGTCATGCAGGTCCCCGGCGACTGGACGGTCGACCGCGCCCACGACCGCGCCGACGAGGTGGAGGTCGGCGTGGCCGAAGCCCTCGGCGGCGCGGAGACGATCGTGCACGTGGAACCGCTGGGACACCCCACCCGCACCGGCCCGATGACGGTCTAGGGATCCCTTCTGCCGGGTGCCCCTCCAGCCCCCGCGCGGATCTGCTAGTTCCGTTTTTGAGCAACTAGCAGATCAAGTGTCCAACTTTACGTTTCCCCAGGTGATTTTGGAACTGAACCCCAGCAACAGCGCCATCTGCTAGTTCCGTTTTCGAGCAACTAGCAGATCCGCAAATCACCGCCCGCAACCCGCCCCACCTGGACCTCGAAAACGCATAGGCTGGCGGCCATGGCTGATTCGATCAAGGATCCCGAGCTCTACGAGGCCCTGCTGCGCGAGGGCAACTCCAAGTCCAAGGCAGCCGCCATCGCGAACGCCGCGGCGCGCGACGGCCGCTCCGCAGTCGGCGAGCGCGGCGGCGAGTCCGGCTCCTACGAGGACTGGACCAAAGACGAGCTGTATGAACGCGCCCAGGAGCTCGACATCGAGGGCCGCTCCGAGATGACCAAAGACGAGCTGATCGAGGCGCTGCGTGACTAAGCCGTTTGATCTTCGCTGTTACTTCGTCACTGGCCAGGGCCCGGACATCGTGGAGCGCGCCCGCCAGGCCGCGGCCGGCGGCGCGGGCGTGATTCAAGTCCGCTCGAAGCCGATCACCGCCCGCGAGCTCTACGCGCTCTCCCGCGCCGTCGCCGAGGCTGTCCACTCCGTCAACCCGCAAACACATGTGCTTATCGACGACCGCGCCGACGTCGCCGCCGCCCTCCGCAACCAGGGCATCTCCGGCGTCCACGTCGGCCAGGACGACCTGGACGTGCGGGTGGTGCGCGAGCTGCTTGGCCCGGACGCGATCATCGGCCTGACCACCGGCACCCTGGAGCTGGTCCAGGCCGCCAATGAGCACAAGGACGTGATCGACTACATCGGCTGCGGGCCGTTTCGCGCCACGCCCACGAAGGATTCCGGCCGCGCCCCGATCGGGCTGGACGGCTACCCGGAGTTGGTGGCCGCCTCCGAGCTGCCCCTGGTGGCCATCGGCGACGTCACCGCCGACGACGCCTACGACCTGGCCCGGGCAGGCGTGGGCGGGCTGGCCATCGTGCGCGGCATCATGCACGCGGACGACGCGAAGGCGTACTGCGAGCGCGTCATCGCCGAGTTCGAGCGAGGTGTGGGGGCATGAACATCTCGGTCGTCGGCGCAGGAATTATCGGCCTGGCCACCGCGCTTACCCTCGCGGACCGCGGCCACACGGTCACGGTCCACGACCCCGAGCCCGCCTCCGGTGCCTCCCACCACGCGGGCGGGATGCTCGCCCCGACCGCCGAGGTGGTGTACAAGCAGGATCCGCTCTTCCCGCTGATGCGCGCGTCCGCGCAGTGGTACCCGGACCTGATCACACTCACCGCCAAGTACACGGACCTGCCCACGGGTTACCGCACGGACGGCACGCTCGTGGTCGCCCGCGACACCGCGGACAAGACCCACCTGGACGAGTTGCGCGAGTACCAGTCCCGCCACGGCATGGCGGTGGACAAGCTCACCACCCGCGAAGCCCGGAAGCTCGAGCCGGCGCTCTCCCCCGCCATCAACGGCGCGGTCAGCATCGACGGCGACCACCAGGTGCAGCCCCGACTGTTCACGCGCGCGCTTCTCGACGCCTGCCGCTCCGCCAACGTCACCTTCACCACCGACCGCATTGACAGCCTCGACCAGCTCGGCAATGCCGACCAGGTCGTCGTCGCCAACGGTCTCGGCGCAAGCCAGCTCGTCGAAGGCCTGGACCTGCGCCCGGTCTACGGCGACGTGCTGCACGTGCGCGTGCCGAAGCACCAGTATCCGCTGCTCACACGCGTGGTCCGCGGGTTCGTGGAGGACCGCCCCGTCTACCTCATCCCGCGCGAGGACGGCACGCTGACCATCGGCGCGACCACCCGCGAGGACGGCCGCGATCAGCCGCAGGTCCAGGGCATCCACCAGCTGTTGCGCGACGCGATCGAGCTCGTCCCGGCGCTGGAGGAGTGCGACTTCGTCGAGGCCACCGCGGGCGCGCGCCCCGGCACGCCGGACGACCTGCCCTACCTCGGCCGCATCGACGAGCGCACCGTCGTCTCGACCGGCTACTTCCGGCACGGGATTTTGTTGGCGGGGTTGGGGGCGCGGGTTGGGGCGGAGCTCGTCGATAGGCAGGAGCCCTCAATAGACTTGACCGCGTGCGACCCGAGGAGGCATTCATGAACATCACGCTCAACGGAGAAGCAGCCACCACCGCCGCCACGACGGTAGAGGAACTCGTGGCGGAGGTCGGCGCGCCCGCGGATGGCACCGCGGTGGCCATCGACGGCGAGGTCGTGCCGCGCTCGCAGTGGGGGCGCAAGCTTATCGACGGCTGCACCGCCGACATCCTCACCGCAGTGCAAGGAGGCTAGGAGTGCTGGAGATTGCCGGAAAGCAGTTCGGCTCGCACCTGATCATGGGCACGGGCGGGGCGAGCTCCTTTGACATGCTGGAGCAGGCGCTTAAAGCCTCCGGCACGGAGCTGACCACAGTGGCGATGCGCCGCCACAGCGCTACCACCGGCGGCGGCGAGAGCGTGTTCGACCTGCTCAAACGCCTGGACATCGCGCCGCTGCCGAACACCGCCGGCTGCCGCACCGCGCGCGACGCGGTGATCACCGCGAAGCTGGCGCGTGAGGCGCTGGGCACAGATTGGGTGAAACTCGAGGTCATCGCGGACGACCGCACCCTGCTTCCCGACGTGGTGGAGACGGTGGACGCCTGCGAGATGCTCGTCGACGAGGGCTTTACCGTGCTGGCTTACACCTCCGACGACCCGGTGGCCGCCAAGCGCCTGGAGGACCTGGGCGCGGCGGCGGTGATGCCGCTGGGCTCGCCGATCGGCACCGGGCTTGGCATTTTGAACCCGCACAACATCGAGCTGATCTGCTCACGCGCGGAGGTGCCAGTGCTTATCGACGCCGGCGTGGGCACCGCCTCCGACGCCTCGCTCGCCATGGAGCTGGGCTGCTCGGGCGTGCTGCTGGCGAGTGCGGTGAACCGCTGCCAAGACCCGGTGGCGATGGCGCAGGCCATGCGACACGCGGTGGAGGCCGGCAGACTTGCGCGCGCCGCCGGGCGCATCCCGAAGCGCGAGCACGCCGTGGCGTCCTCCACCTTCGACGGCCTGGCCAGCTGGGCGGACGAGGTTCTGTAAGTGCTACCCGAGCGAGAACTCAAGCGCACCGCGCGCCAGATGAACCTGCCCGGCTTCGGGCCGGAGCAGCAACAGCGCCTTTACGACGCCCACGTGCTGGTCATCGGCGCGGGCGGCCTGGGCTGCCCGATCATGCAGACGCTGGCAGCCACCGGCGTCGGGCACATCACGGTGTGGGACGACGACACGGTCGATCTGACCAACATCCACCGCCAGATCCTCTTCGGCGCGCAAGATGTGGGCCGCAAGAAGGTCGACGTGGCCGCCGAGCGCCTACGTGCCCTGCAGCCGGACATCCAGGTCACGGCGGTGAACAACCGGCTCAGCCCCGACAACTTCATCGAGGCGCTCGAGGGCATCGATTTGCTCATCGACGGCTCCGACACCTTCGCCACCAAATTCCTCGCCGCCGACGCCGCCGAGGTCACCGGCACGCCACTGTTGTGGGGATCGGTGCTGCGCTACCGCGGCGACATCGCACTGTGGCACTCCGGCCCCGGCGCGCCCGCGGACGGGGTCGGTCTTCGCGACCTCTACCCCACCCAGCCGGCCGCGGATTCCGTGCCGGACTGCACCACCGCCGGCGTGCTCGGCGTGACCACCTCGGTGGTCGGCTCGCTCATGTCCACTGAAGCGGTGAAGTTCCTCGCCGGCGTCGGCGAGGTTCAGGTCGGCCGGCTGCACATGTACGACGCCCTTTCCGCCACGATCCGCTGCTTCACTGTCACCCGCGACCCGGCGCGCGAGCTCGCCACACACTTAAGCACCTACACCGAGGCGTGCACCGTGAACACCGAAGGGCAAGAGCTTTTCGACGCCATCCGCACCCGACAAGCCCACGCCTTAGATATCCGCGAACCGCACGAGCGGGCCATCGCTGACCTGCCGTTTGCGTCTGAGCACCTGCCGCTGAGCGTGGTCGAGGCCGACCCGGAGGCGGTCAATGCGGCGCTGACCAAGTACGAGGATGGCGACGAGGTGGTGGTCTACTGCGCCGGCGGGGTGCGTTCAGATCGGTTTGTCAACGAGTACGGGGCGCTCGCCGAAACATTGGGAATTTCTCTGCAATCTCTGCCCGGAGGCGTGCAGCGCTGGGCATAAACTGCAATACTGCTGTCATGCAGATCACAAAGACCGCCCCCATTGTTACTGTCGCCACTCTCATCGCCGCCGCTGCCGCCCTCGCACCGGCCGCATCCGCCAACAGCGCCGCCTACTCCAACACCGCAGGCGACGTTCGCTGCGAGATCTACCAAGTCAACGGCACCACGAAGACCATCTGCCTGTCCGACCCCGCACGCAAGGCTCAGCCGGAGTGCAACCCGCCGGGGCAGCTCGCCCCGGCCGTGAGCGTCGGCGCGGGCTCCGCCGAGGTCCACTGCTGGAACCAGGGCTTTACCAACGTGCCGCAAAAGCTGAACCCCCTGCAGGTCAAGCAGCTCGGCACCGCGTACATCGCCCCGGATTTCTCCGGCAACCTGTACGTGGCGGACATTGCCGCCCGCGCGATCATCCGCGCGGGCGCCACCAACCAGGTGCTGTTCAAGCTCTAGGAGGATCTCATGCGCACTCTCCTCCGCGGCGTCATCGCTGCTTTCACCGCCACTGCCGCCCTATCCGCCGCCGCAACGTCCGCCTCCGCCAACGAGGGCTTCAACCCCCGGGGCGTGGAGTGGCCCGCCGCCCACGGCGCACTGCCCGCGCAGCCGCCGTACGCCACGTTTGCCAACCAACAGGACACTGTGCGCTGCAGTGTCTACGCCATCGACGGCCAGGACTTCATCCACTGCCTCAGCCTGGTGGACACCATGCCGGGTCACATGTGCGCCGGCCAGGGCAAGGCCAACGCCATGAACCTGGGCAAGTGGGACGCGTGGGACTGCGCCGACACCAACGCCTTCGCCGGCGCCCCGAAGATGGGCAATCTGCAGCTGCGCCGCTACGGCACCACGTTCGTCGCCAGTGACACCAAGGGCAACTTTTTCATCGGCGACCGGGAGCTCAGCCGCGTCATCCGCGTCGGCGAGATCAACGACATTTACGCCGACCGCGGCCGCATCATCGCGTTCAACTCGAAGCTGCGCGGCTCGTCCATCCCGGCCATGTCGTCCATTTAACCCCCACCCACACATCCGTTCGATTCCGTCGCCTCCGGGATCGGACGGGTTTTTATAATGTCCGCTTGTTCCACCACAACCGCATAAAGGAGGCGCCCTTGGGCGAGATATTGAGAGCCGCCGTGTACTGCGCAAGACCGCCGTCGCTCTTCCCCCGAGAACTGCATATGTTGGCCGACATCGCTCGCTTTGCCGACGACCACACAGGCCCGGTACTGGATAACTCCGGCACGATCCGCCAGGCCCGCCGCGGCTGCGTGCCCAGCTTGGATGATCCAAACGAGCCACTCGGGCTGAAGGCGAGCCTGCTGGAGAACAGCCTGTTCGTGTTCACCGCCACCGGCTGGCTCCAACCGGTGGAAGGCCCGGAGCACGACGGCGCGTACCAGCTCAACGTCCCCCGGTTGCAAAGGCTGCTCAGCGCCACGGAGCAAACCATGGCTTCGGGCCAGCCGGACGCGGACGCCATCGCCGAAGCGGACCGGGAGCTGCCCGGCGACTTTGACGCGCAAGCTCCGGACCTGGCGGACCAGGTCGACCGCCTGTTGGTTCACAACCCAGCCACCTAAGCCCGCTTCCCGACGGGAGCGCTGGTGGTTGAATGGTCCTATGAAATTTCTTGCGCTTTCCACCAGTGTCCACCGCTACGTCGACTCCGGCATCCACACCGGCATGTGGCTCGGCGAGTACACGCACTTCTACGACGTGCTCACCGAAGCCGGCCACGAGGTCACCCTCGCCAGCGTCGACGGCGGCGCCGTACCCATTGACCCGGTGAGCCTGAAAACCCCGGTGATCCAGCTCGGTGGCACAAACAAGCGCTACGAAGACCCCGAGTTCATGGCGCAACTGGATACCACCCCGGCGATCGCGGATGTGAACCTCGACGATTACGACGGCATCTACCTCATCGGCGGCCACGGCACCATGTTCGACTTTGCCAATGACGAGGTGAAAAAGGCCGTCGCCCACTTCGCTGACAGCGACAAGATCGTCTCCGCGGTGTGCCACGGCCCGTGCGGTCTACTCGACGTCACCCTCACAAACGGCACCAAGCTTCTCGACGGCCGCCACGTCACCGGCTACTCCTGGACCGAAGAGAAACTCGCCCGCCGCACCGAGGAAGTCCCCTTCAGCCTGGAGGAGAAACTGCGCGACCAGGCCGGCGAGTACACCACCGCCAAGATCCCGATGACCAAGCACGTCGTGGTCGACGGCAAGCTCATCACCGGCCAGAACCCCACCTCCGCCGCGGGTGTCGGCGAGGCAGTGCTGGAAGCGCTGGGGTAAGCCTCCTTCGGATGGCACGCGAATATAAGGGGTTTCGCCTGCACCCCTTACTATGAAGGGGTCGTTCCGCCCGCCACGTCACTGTTTTCCTGAGGAAGTAACCCGTGCCTAATCCACAACAACTCATGCAGTACGCCGGTGCTGCTATCACCGTCATTGTCCTGATTCTTGGATTGCTCTTCGGGAACGGTGATTTGTCTTCGTCTTCTGTTGGTGGCGATACAGGAGCACAATCGGCACCGGCGAAGCAATCGAACGCCAACGCTCCGTCGAATGGTAGGCGTAAAGCGGATGCGGATGGGTGTGTCTATGGCACGCCGAACTATTGGGAGTGCAAGCAGTTCCACAACCCTATCGACAAGAAGAACCCGACCCTGACTCCGAGCGATATCCAGCAAGCGAAAAAGGATCAGTTTGATCAGTTGGTTGCATGGCGTTCCCGTGACAAGGCACTGCGCCCAATCACCTATGACCCGTCCCTGGACGCAACTGCACAGCGGTTTGCAGATGAGTTGGCGCAGACTCCGGGAGATGAAATTTGGCATTCGGGGTACAACACGAGAGGGCGGGAGAATGTGGCAATGAGCCAGATCGATTACGAGTACTTCGTCGCCATGTTTTCACAGTCTCCGGGGCACGCGAGTGCAATGGGTACCAACGGGCACGCTCCGAAGGTTGGTATCGGTATCGCGCAAGACCCGGTTACGGGCCACTATTTCTGTGTCCAGCACTTCGCTGATCACTGATCAGTCTGGCCGAAGCATCCAGGTCAGCGTGCGTAGTGGACGTGACCTCACTGTTTTCCAGAGGAAACATCGCCCGTCGCGCTAGTCTTTTGACGGATTCATTCGGTGCTGTTGCAAGCTTCAGGCGGAGAGCCGTGACGACCCAGTCTTCATCCTCTGATGCTCGCTGCGGGTCGGCGTTCTCAGGCAGCCTCGAACACCCGGCTGACGATCACCGCATCCGGGTTCGGTTGCTCGTAGGCAAACATCGCGCCCTGGCCTTTCCGTAATGAATGCATCGCTTCCATCCCTTTCAACGTCCGGTACGCCGAGGTCCGGTTTTTGAACGCCCCCTTCGGTCCGAGGATCCGTTTCAGCCGCCCATGATCTCCTTCAATGACGTTATTGAGGTATTTCACCTGCCGGTGTTCCACGGTCTGCGGGCAGATTCCCTCTGACTTCAACTCGGCGATTGCCCTGGCCAGGGAGGGTGCTTTATCGGTGTTGATCACCCGCGGGAACCCGGTTATCGTGTTCGACCTCAGGGTCTTGGCCAGGAAACGCTTCGCTGCGGCGACGTTACGCTTTGAGGACAGGTAAAAATCCAGGGTATGCCCACCCGCGGTGATGGCCCGATAGAGGTAGCACCACTTTCCCCCGACCCGGATATAGGTCTCGTCCACCCGCCAGGACCGGGCCTGCCAATCCGGGACTTGTCGGTACCACCGGGTCTGCTTGTCCAGCTCAGGAGCATATTTCTGGACCCAGCGGTAGATGGTGCTGTGATCGACCGGTACGCCGCGTTCGGTCATCATTTCTTCCAGATCGCGGTAGCTGAGCCCGTAGCGGCAGTACCACCGGACCGCCCACAGGATGATTTCACGGGGGAAATGACGACCGGAGAGGATGCCCATGGCTGTGATTATTTCACGCAGGTCTTCCTGTCGCCCGAACTTTGCAACAGCACCCTTTTGGCGGTCCAGGAGGTGTGCCCAATTGGATTACAAGTACCTACACACTTGATCGGTGCTGCACG